>Ga0116156_10001183_pt1 | contig 26145 bp, 16 predicted proteins | sample AD_UKC045_MetaG_FD_89891 | JGI IMG/M metagenome (GOLD analysis project Ga0116156, IMG submission 89891) | Active sludge microbial communities of municipal wastewater-treating anaerobic digesters from USA - AD_UKC045_MetaG | ecosystem: Engineered > Bioreactor > Anaerobic > Digestate | place: USA... | reverse complement strand
CGGCCTCTCGGCCATACCGCCATGACTCGGGGCCAGTGTGACTCGCTATGTCTTCACTGTTCAAGACTTCCACTCTACTACACCTTGCCGGCTTCGCCCGGCGCTGTCTCCATTCCGTCCATACCGTCCATAAGCCAAATCATCCCCCCCTCTCCAAACAATCATTCCTCCGGCATTTTTGCCTCATTAGGCAACGTAGCGCGAATGGTAGCCTTAAGATCATCAGCGGCTTTTTGAGGATTTTCAAGGTCCCATTTAATAGTCTGGCGATGATTAGTATCAAAATGAGTCCCGTGGCTCTCGAAATAATGCTTGTTACACGTATAAATGACCGGTTTGCCAAGTCCCTCGGCATATCCCGCTTCCCAGTACGCCCCGCGATTTTCACAGGTAAGATCCGCAATTAGAAAACGGCACATGAGAATCTCAACGCGCATCCGATCATCGATATGCCCAGCAGGCGTTTCATCATCCAGACGTTTCAATCGAAATCCTGTTTCTTCCACAGCATGTCGAAATACATCCTCGACTATCTGCGTTACTTCAGTATTTCCAAATGGCATGGCCATAAATGCAGTGCGGCTCGTTATCGCACCACATTGAAGCTCACGAAATCGAGTCCAACCTTCTAACGTTAGCCGAACAAGATGACACTGTGACTTGTGTGTTCGACTCTCAATTAGTTTTGAAGAAACTGCAGACTGCACTATATATAGTTCGTCGGCGCTATGTACTCCACCTATTTTGGCCCGAAGACACCCATAAGAAAGCTCAATATATTTACCCGACGATTCTTGATATTTGCCAAGAAATAGGATCAACCGGTCAAGCTGTTCACTAGGATCTGGCAAAGCCCCTTTTTCTGCAGCGTCCAGATGAGTTTTGGAAACTATTGGAGGTTCTTCGCTTTGTTCCTGGCGTTGCCATATACTCGCACTCAATATAGCACGCGCGTTTTTATTCGTAGGAATCAACGCTCTATTGAGAATCAAATAAATGCCAATTAAATATCGGCCACAATTTGGACAATTATAAAAATTACAGGTTCGACCACCATAATTTTCCTCCCTTTCTGTCACTTGAAAATTGCAGATTGGACACTCTGTTGGTGACATTTTTATACTCCCTTCTGATTCGAGTTTGAATGCGGTCGTGATTAATTTAACCATTGCCGTTTGGTTTGGGCGTATCCCCTATCTTCAACATGTACCACCTCTGTAGTTCGTAGTATACGCACTATCTAAAAGGGGCGCAAGGTATACTACCGTGGGCGCGCTGGCTGTGATCTTCTTTGAAAAAGTCCGTGGCGTTAATGGCGAGGAGATACTCCGCAGGTACTCAACGCTGTGGTATGACCAGCGATATATCGGCCCCTATGATGATATCGTTATTCCTGCACCGGGAACAGACTAATGAAATCACGCGGCGATTATGGCCACGGGGTATTTCTGGATATTCTCATCGCGCGTCACCAGCGTCAGATTTTCCAGCGTTGCCTGGGCCACGAGCATGCGATCAAACGGATCGGTGTGATGGGCGGGAAGTGCGCCTGCGGCGAGGGCATGCGCGATGGTTACCGGCAGTTCTTGAAACGCATTTGCCGCTAGAGCTTCTTCCAGAGTATCCGGTGCGTCAAGCTTGCCAAGCCGCTTCTTTATCACGATCTCCCACGCCGTCACGGCACTGACGAATACCGCGCGATTCCCATCACTGATCGCAGCTCGGGCTTCGCGCGATAACGAAGGATTATCCTCCAGCCACCAGAGCAGGGCATGTGTATCCAACAAAAGATTCATTACCCCTCCCCACGAAATGCCGCGGCAAGATCTTCCGGCAGCACATCAAAATCATCGGCAATACGGACTTTCCCGCGCCATAACCCCGGACGCCGCGGCTCGCTCGTTCCATGACAGGGGCCAAGCTTAGCCAAGGGAGCGCCAGCCTTCGCAATAATAATCTCCTCACCCGCCGCCGCACGTTGAAGAAGACGGGAAAGATGCGTTTTCGCTTCATGAATGTTGACGGTCCGCATAACTCTGGTTCTCCATTTAGACTAAACTAAGTTTAGTCTAAATTCCAGCAAATTGCAAGCCATCTCTACTCCGAGAATCCCCACCACCGCCTGAAGGGGAATAGTAGCGTCCAATTCCAAGTGGGCGTCCGGGGGGGTACCCTCGTTTCCCATTCCGGGTATCGGGGTCCGGGGTCAGGGATCCGGGATCCGGAACCTACAGTCTAATCCGCCGCAGGCGGACTAACCTCCTACAGTCTATTTCCGGGGGGGCTCGTTTCGCGATTCATAGAGATCCCAATTCCGCTCTTCTAAATCCGCAATCCAGCACCCCCTCGTTTCGCAGGCTGATAGCTGATAGCTGATAGCTGATAGCTGACCGCTGACCGCTGACCGCTGACCGCTGACCGCTGATAGCTGATAGCTGATAGCTGATAGCTGATAGCTGACCCCTCCCACAGAACCCTCTTGACAACTGAAAAAAGTTTCAGTATACTATGGTTTGGCCTACTAAGGAGGTGCCGTATGAGAATGACGGAATTGCTCCGGTATAACGTGCCGCCGGAAATTATCGTGCTCTGGCGGGAACAGGAAAGTGAGACGCTGCTGCCGCTTCAGGAAATGGCGGTGAAGAAGTATGATCTGTTTGGGGAGGGGAATCTGCTGATCCAGGCGCCGACGAGTTCGGGAAAAACATTCATCGGGGAGATGGCGGCCCTGCAAACGGCGCTGCGGCGGAAGAAGGTGGTGTATTTGGTGCCGCTGAAGGCGCTGGCGGAGGAGAAATACCTTGATTTCAAGGCCAAATACGAGAGCTACGGGCTGAAGGTGGTGGTGTCGAGCCGGGACCACCGGGAATTCGACCGGGACCTGGAATCGGGCAATTTCTCGATTGCGGTGGCGGTGTATGAGAAGTTATCGCAATTGCTGGTGCGCCGTCCGGAGCGCCTTGAAGAGATTGATTTGATTATCGCGGATGAATTGGAAATTCTCTCCGACCCGGATCGCGGGGCCATGGCGGAATTGCTTCTCACGCGCATCCTACAGGCGCGGGAGAAGACCTGCCGCCTTATCGGGCTTTCGGCGGTCATTGGCCAGGCGGACCGGCTGGCGGAATGGATGCAGGCCCGCCTGGTCTATTATGAACGCCGCCCCGTGGAATTGCGTTATGGGGTGCTCCATGACGGGCAGTTCCGCTACCGCACCTACAACGAGGGCGGGGAAGGCGAGGAAGGGCTGGTGGACGCCGGTTCGGACTCCTCGTGGGAAACGCTCACCCAAAACTTGATGGTCCTGGCGGGCCGGGGCGAGCCTTGCCTCGTTTTCGTCAAGGCCAAGCACGAATCGCGGCGGGGCGCGGAATTGCTCGCGGGCCGGACCGACCTGCCGGCCGCAACCGAGGCCATTTCATCCCTGCGCCTCCTGGAGCCGACCCGATCGCGCAATGCGCTGCTCCAGACGCTCACCCACGGCATCGCTTTCCACAATGCCGACCTTTCCCCCGAAGAGCGTGCCGTGGTGGAGCAGGCCTTCCGGGACGGAGAAGTGAAGATTCTTGTTTCGACAAGCACCCTGGCCGCCGGGCTGAACCTTCCGGCACAGAACGTATTTTTGAGCGCAGACAAGTGGCGCTATGATCCCCGCCTCGGAATGCCCTGGAAAACACCCATTCTGCGCGCGGAATACGAAAACATGAGCGGCCGCGCCGGCCGCTATGGGGCGGGGTACGCCTTCGGGCGCTCCATCCTCATCGCCACCACGCCGTTTGACCATGAAACCTTCTGGCGGCGCTATATCGAGGGTGACCGCGAGCAAATCGAACCCCGGCTCGCCAAGGAATCGCTTGAAAACCACGTGCTGCGCCTGGCCGCCTCACGTTTTTGCCGCACCAGCGAGGAGGTGCTCGATTTTCTCGAAAGCACCCTCTCCGGAAAATGGGTCTGGGCGGAAAATTATCCGCTGGATGAAATCGCGTTCCGCATCCGCGGGGCGTTGAACCGGTGCATCGACGCCGGGGCGCTCACGAGCCATCCGGACGGCGTCCTCGAAGCCACCCCCTTCGGCATCGCCGCAGCGTCCAAGGGCATCACCCTCGCCACGGCACGAGCGCTCGAACATTGGATCGGCCAGTCGGAATTGCGCGACTGGAGCGACATCGACCTCATCCATGCCGTGCTGGCAACGCCCGACGGCCTTATGCTGCAGGTCGCCCTCACCACCCGCGAATACGAACACGCCGATTATCCCGGCCAGATCAAGCGCCTTACCAGCGGGGAAGCACTCACTGCCGACACGCCCCTGAACCGCATCCGCAACTGCACCCTTCAGCCCTTCTTCGAGGAAGTCCGCGCCATCAAAACCGCCCTCTTCCTCAACGAATGGATTGCCCTCGCGCCGGTCTGTGAGATCGAGGAAAAATACAACACGATGGCAGGCCAGATCCTCGCCGCCGCCGATCAGGTCAGTTGGCTCATCGACGCCGCCGCCGCCGTCGCCACGGCCCTCGGAACACGCATCGCTTTCATCGATCGAATCAAAGCCCTGGCGGAACGCGTACAGCAGGGCGTTCCCGCGGAACTCCTCCCCCACACCCGCCTCAAACTCCCCGATCTCACGCGAAACGCCCTCGCCGCACTGATTTCCCACCGGTGCCACACCCCTGAAGTCCTGGTCAACACCTCCCTAAGCCTCCTGAAACAGTGGATGCCCGAATCCATAGCGCATACGCTCAAAACCTGGGCCGGGGCGCAACCTTCCACTACTGAGAATACAGCCGCTGAATCCGCACCCGTGCCTCCTATCCCCTTCCTCATCATTGATGACAGCCACCCCGGTGAAATCACCCTTGAAAACATCCGCGTACCCCTGCAAGACAAACAATACCGCCTGATCCGGGCGCTGGCAACACAACCAGGGGCCTGCGTCCCCTACGAAACCATTTATACGGCCGTCTGGGGCAATGTGATCGTGGAACCCAACCAGATGCACTTCCAGAAACGCAAACTGATCGCCGCCATCGCCGCCGCCGGCCTGGACCGCCCGGATCTCATCCGAACCATCCCGAAAAACGGTTTTCTCCTCGATTTATCCCCCGAAAACGTCGTAATTCAGCGCGCCCGCATCAACCATGCCGCTTGAACAAAAATAGAGATAGTATGAATTGTCTTATTTGTTATTTAGTTCATCCGTATTTCCTGACGCCATTTTTTTGTAAGAATACAAAAATGTGTTAAGCTACACTATGATTTAACAGGAGAATGACGGATGACCAAAGTGGAAGCAGCCGCGGAAGGTTTTTTGGCGGTACTCAAGGCGCTGCCGAAGGCGGAACAGGACGCCGTAGTGGCCCGCATCGCCAAAGATGCCGATTTTTCTCATGATATCCTTGATTTGGCCACCATCGCAGCGCGCAGGAAAGAACCCTCACGGCGTTTTCGCGATTATCTCGCCCGGAAACAGGCGCAATAACAATGCCCCGTCCTTATACCCCCTTATCAAACGTTCTGCCGAAAAAGCGATGGACACCCTCTCCGAAGAAGTCTTCCTGCGCGTAAAAAATGCCATTCTCACCCTTGAGACAAATCCACGCGGTCCACAATCCAAAAAACTGCGGGGATCAGATGAATATCGTCTGCGTATCGAGCCTTACCGCATTCTATATCCTATCGATGATACAAAAGGCGTTGTGGAAATCATGGCGGTGGGGCGCCGCCGTGAAGTGTACCGCGGCAAATAACCTTGTAACAGCACGATGTAAAAACAGCGGCCGGAGGTTGAGCCTCCGGCCGCTGAGTCACTACTGGCTATTTCTTACACTCAGGGCAATCCGAGGCAGTATCCGTCTTCCGTGCCCTCTTCGCGGCAGACATGGTATCCATCCACATTGTAGAACTGGATAATGCGGAGCAACTCGGTCAGATCAATCTGCCAGTTCTGCGGGTTGTAATCGCTGGTGTGGGGCGCACAGGAATAATCGCTTCCCGGTCCCGGCGCATACCCGTCTTCCGTGCCCTCCTGGCAGTGCAATCCGTACGAGTTGTAGAACTGAATCACGCGCAGCAACTCGCTCAACTCGATTTTGTTGTCCTGATTCTGATCCGCGTTCTGGAATTCCGGAATACAGGAACCTGCCACGATCACCGTCCGGGTCACCGGCGCGGACTGATTGCCGGAAGCATCCGTCACAGAATAGATAACTTCGTACACCCCGGCCATCGCGGTAATCACCCCGCTCGCATCAATGTTCACATCGGGCAGATTGGTATCGCAGGAATCCACCGCTGTAGCGCCGAGTTCAACGTACGAGTCATTGCACTGCATGGTGATTTCCGCATCGCCCACGAGAGTCACTACGGGCACCGTGGTATCTTCCACAATCACCGTGCGCACCACCGGATCTGCGGCATTTCCTGCGGCATCGCTGACCGTATAGGTGAGCGTGTACTCTCCAGGCGTGCTGGTATCAACAACACCCGTTACCAGAATATTGCCGGAGATGTCGCCATCAATGTTATCTTCAGCGGTAGCGCCCGGATCCGTAAAGGCAACACTGCACTCCTGATTCATCGTGGCCAAGCCGACCAACGTGATCTCGGGAGGCGTCAGATCTTCTTCGCCTTCGCCTTCGCCTTCCCCTTCACCTTCCGCACCTTCGCCTTCGCCTTCCCCTTCACCTTCCGCGCTTTCGCCTTCACCTTCCGCGCCCTCGCCTTCGCCTTCCGCGCCCTCGCCTTCCGCGCCTTCGCCTTCGCCTTCCCCTTCGCCTTCCGCGCCTTCCCCTCCACTGACTTCGCAGATGCCCGGATCCGGGGTATTGAGCTGACCCCGGATTTCACCCGCCGGATAGGCCGCCGAGGTAACCTGAATATAATAGAAGCCCGCCGCCAATTCCGCGGCTTGACCATTGCTCAGGGTGCGGGAGAAACCGATGGCGCTCACACCATTGCCAAGGTTGAACACTTGGGGCCCATTCTCACCGAAAATCCCGCGGTTTATGCTGGCGCCGGTGGGAGAACTCACCATGTGTGTAACCGACATGGTAAAAGTATACTCATCAGTAAGGGAACTGGGCCGCAACGATCCAAATCCGAATCCGGTGGCGACGCTGGCGGTAGGCGGCACAACTTCCTGCCCGCTCATCGAAATGGAAACCAGCATGCCATCACTGTCTGGAGCAATGAAAATAACCAGATTCGCGGTTTCAGAAGTGCTTGTCTTCACGCTGTCCGTGGCTTGGCACAGGTATTCGCCGATATCATTGCATGTCAAATCGTCTATGGTAAGCACCGTGGAGTTCGTGCCCACCGGATTGCCGTCATGCAGCCATTGATATTGAATAGTGCCCAAGCCGCCGCTTGTGGTCACAGCAAAACTAACGGAACCGCCCGTGAACCGATAGGCATCCTGGGGATGCTGTGCAAAGCTGAGCGGATTCACTGCAGTCATAGTCGCCGTATTGGATTGGATCGATTCAAACTTGTCGGTAATGTTGCAGAAATACGTGCCCGCCGTAATTTCACTGGCGGACGGAATCGTATAACTTGCTTCATGCGCATTCAGGTTGATGTCTATTTCGCCTTGCCGTTTGAACCAGGAATATTCGATTGGCGCGAGACCTCCGTCCAAGTTCACAATGAAAGTAAAGGGGTCACCGATATAGACGGTGCCGCTTTGCGGCTGGCCGGCAATACTCATGTGATCCGCCACATTCAAAACGGCGGGATCACTGGAATTGGAACCGTTTTGATCCATGACGGAACAGGTGTAGACTCCGGAATCGGACGGAACCAACGGCCCCACGGACAATTGCGGGTCGCTGGGCACACCCAATGCCACGCCGTCCTTTTTCCAGGTATAGATAAAGGGCGGAGTGCCCCCCTCGACCGCGATGGTGAATGTGTGTGATGCGCCTGAATACAGATCGGCACCCGTGGGTTGCTGCAGGAAATTGAAGGGGGGCGCAACGATTAAGATAGCGGGAGGATCGGAAGCAATCATTTCATACCGGTCTGACACTTCAACCATATAGGAACCCGCATCGCTTTCCTGAACGGGATAGAGCGTAAGGGTGGGTGCATCGCCGCCAATCGGATTGTCGTCTTTTTTCCAAACAAAATGGAGAGTGCCCAAGCCTCCGGACACTTCCACTGTAAAGGTAAAGGTTCCATCCAGCCAGCCCGTACTGTCCGCCGGGATAGCGGTAAAGGCCATGTGTTCCACGACGAGAAGCGAGGCAACATTTGACGGGATGGTGAAGACATCATCGTAGATAACGCAACGGTAATTGCCGTTGTCCGCCAGGGTGGCGGATTCAATGGCGTATTCGGGGCCTGTAGCTTCAGGGATATCCTGCCAATCGCCCTTGTCCCCAGCGTACTTCTGCCATTGATAATTCAGCGTTCCCACAACATTCCCGATCACTTCCACGGAGAAGGTATAGGGCTGTTCAATATAAATTTCCCCATTTTGCGGGTGCTGCTGGAAGCGGATCCGGTCAACGACATTAATCACAATACTGTTGGACTGAACGGAAGCGGAAACCGGTCCGGAATTCTGCCCGGACGCCACGCAATAATACGTGCCTGAATCACTCAACTCCAGACTGGCGAAATTCAGGGTATTGGAAGTATAGCCATCGAGCAGCACAGTGTCTTTATACCACTGGAAGGTAGGAATGGAAACGCCGCCTTTGACCGTAAAACTGGTGGAGAAAGGATCGGAAACAAACACATCCCCGCCGGAGGGTTGGCTAAGGGCTTGCAGCGGAATATAATTCACCGTCAAGACCGCCGGTGCGGAACGGCGCGTCCACAGCGGATCGCAAATCGTAGCGGTATACGCCAGCGGATCGTCTCCGGTTGGCAATGGATAAGCGATACTATAGACGGCATTGGTGGAGACAACGCCTTCCGACTCGAAATCCTCCATGTCGGTCAAATCCCATTTATAGTTAACAGGTCCGCCGGGCAGCCCTTCCACATAACCTATAGAGAACGACACCGCCACGCCGCTTTCCGTGGTTACGGAATCCGGCTGATCGACAATCTGAAGAGGCGGATAGTTGATACCCTCATTTTCCATGAATTCCTGACGCGTGGCGGAGGCGTTGTAGGAGGCCAGATTCGTGTTGCCATCGCCGTTCAAATTGCCGTTGGCGCCCAATAATTGGGGCAGGCATCCGCCGCCCGCCGCCGCGAAATCGGCGCAATTGAACGCGCCGGAAAACCGTGCAATCGTCGCGTCAATCTCATTGCCGTACACCCACACTTCCACGCAGTCCACCACATCAATTCCGCAGACTTTAACATACATATCGCCGGAACTGGGATCGATGGTGAAGGTGTCAATATAAATATCGCCGCCCACATCGCCAAGCAGTTGGGGCACCAAGTCTTCAATCACCGTATTGATAATCACCGCCAGAAGGCTCTGCAAATGGGCTATCGAGGTATCATCCCCCGTGGTCATATAGCATCCCACAAGATTCAGAAGAGCTGATTTAATCACCGGCACTTGGTCCAGCAAAGCATCATCCCCCTGCCACAAACTGGGGATATCCACGCTTTGCCCGAAGACATCCAGGGTGCTCCCGGTGGTAATATTTTTATCCAACTTAACCAGGCCGCCAAATGCTTCGGCATGGACGTTGTTCAGCGTAACTTCAATGGTTTGCGTTTTGGCCAAGTTAGCGTTGAAGGTATTTCGTATCAACGTGACAGTGGCGGGATCCAGATTGGCCACCACTTGCGGCTCGCCATCGTAAACCGCGGCGAGCAAGTCAAAATGATCGTCGTCATAGATGCCGTTGGCATCGTTGTCGGCCCCGCTAAACCCCGGGCCGGTCTGATACAGCACATCATCCCAGACGTTTTCAGCCGTCCAGGCGGGCAATAGATCGGAAATCACCTGATCCAACGATTTGAAGGTGAAGTCGATGTCAATTTGATCCTTGAAAGTCTGGGCATTCGCCAGGGGAGTTCCTACTCCGAATACTAACGTTGCCGCACATAAAAATAACCATGCCTTTTTCACGTTGGGAATCCTTTCGTTATGCAACCCCGGGATCATAGCAGACACTTACCCTAGTATGAGTCTTGACTCTATGCACATACCACTCGCCACCACGGCGAGTGATTCACATCATGCCGCTCTGCACGTACAGTACTCCCGCTTCAGGGCGGGAGACCCTCATCTGCCGGTATGTTCGTAAAATGCCCAATATTTCACGTTAACACACTTTGGCATACAAATTGTAGCAGCTTTCCTCTCTAAAGTCCAGCCAGGAAACCGGATACAACGAAACACACCGAATTTTCCGGGCATTTCCGGCCATAGAACCCAAGAATCCGTGTTTTCAGGATAATCGGACGGCTGGTTTTTTGAAGAAAGGAACAGGACCTGCGCAGCATGTTGGCTGCAGGTACTCTTGGGGAAGGAGTGACGTGAGGCAGAATTCTAACCGTGCGCTCCGCAGGCCTGTTCCTTGATTGATGTGGGAAAAAGTGGATAAAGAGGCGGGCCTGCGCAGCATGTTGGCTGCAGGTACTCTTGGGGAAGGAGTGACGTGAGGCAGAATTCTAACCGTGCGCTCCGCAGGCCCAAGCCTCTGTAGAAGAGCAAAAGGAAAAGAGGCGGGCCTGCGCAGCATGTTGGCTGCAGGTACTCTTGGGGAAGGAGTGACGTGAGGCAGAATTCTAACCGTGCGCTCCGCAAACCCGTCTCTTAGAGGCTCTGTTGCATGTTTATGTAACGTATCTTTGTACATGGTTATAAACTCAACGCCGCCACTTCCGTAAACGGCGTCTCGATGGCTCTCGTGGTGGTGTCGGGGACCACGCTGATATGCAAAACGCTCTTATTCTCGATGGGAACACCCTCCGGCACAACCAATTCGTATTCATTTCTTTCCATGTCTAGAAATACATTGCCGGGGATATGCCCCTTGAACAAGGGAGTCATCTGGTCATCGGAAACATAAATGTTATAGCCGCAATGGTTGCCTATGATGGGGCGCGGCTCCCATTCAAAGGTAATGGAATGCACGGTGTGGTCGCTGGTATCCACGACAAACACCTGTTCAGCCCGAAGCACTTTAACGGTTTGCGGCTTGATGGTTTCGGCAAAATATTTCTGCGCATCAGGATCGGGCTGAATGGTGTCCGCCCATGCCATCAAATCATGCGCATCCACCTGACTCTTTTCAAGCGGCTTCTTCTCCACAATGAGTTGGGTTTGCTCGCCCGGCTCCAATTGGGTAAAAGCCACATTATTGCTTACCTGCACATTTCCGGTCTCAACCGTTACTACCGTGCTGTCCGGCGTGACTTCCACGTTGAACACCGTGCCAAAGACGGTAATGTCGCCCGAGGGCGTGGTTACACGGAACGATCGCTGATCTTTACACACATTGAGCCAAATCTGACCTATTTCCACGCTCACTTCACGTTCATTGATCACTTTAAGCCGGGTGTTTTTATCGGCCTTCATCAGCGTGGGGCCCGCAAGCGTGATCATCAGCGCGGCATCACCATCGGTCTCAAACCGTTCATTCTCCCGCACAATGGCTTTCAAGGCAACATGGCGGCGGTCCGTGCTGGATTCATGACTTCGGAGAATCTTCCCCTCCTGATGCGTCACCATTCCAACGGCCCTCATGTCAGCAGGGCCTTCCGGGGGCCAGGACAGGGCAAGCATCATGCCCAGGACCAACAAAACGGTCAGGGCCATTGCGGGGGCCAATGCACGCAGGAGATACCGGTAGTCGCTTTGTTGCTTGATGCGCAACGTGACATCGTGGGAGGTGCGCACGTGATTGGGGTCCATTTCCGGCAAATGCGCCATCACCATCGGGGTGAGATCATGATTAAGCCGGTGCTCACCGAGCGTTTCAAACAATAATGCGGCGGTGGATCGTTGCCGTTTGAGCGCCGCGGTGCACATGCGGCATTCACTGATGTGCTCTTCAAGAATCGCCTTTTCTGCGGCGCTCAATTCGCCATCAACGTATGCCTGCACCAGGCTTTCTACTTGTGCGCACGATGCCACTGGGCATCTTCCTCCATTTGTACGTCTAACTCGGCCAATGATTCTCTTAACAACCGGCCCGCCCGCAGCAGAATCCCGCGAATTTCATCGCGCGATTCACCGGTAAACCGGCTGATCTCGTCGTAATTCATTTCCTGCAAATACCGCAACACCACCGGCAAACGGTAGCGTTCCGGCAATGCTTCAATAGCCGCCTGGATCCGTTCATACCGTTCGCTTCGTTCGAGCGCTCCTTTCGGTTCCTGTCGGGCATCCTCAATGGATACCGTGCGGCGGTGGGGCAAAGGGGTTTCATGACGCAAGCGCGGTGCATTGCGCCGCAGCCAGTTTGCCGCCGTCCGCGTGGTGATTTCCTTGAGCCACGCCCCAAATTTCTCTTGATCCTTGAGGTGTGGCAGGCTTCGGTATGCCATCCAAAATGCATCCTGGGCGATATCCTCCGCCGCCCCATAGCGGCCCGCATAGTAATAGGCCGTGGCATAAACGGCGGACTGATACCGTTGGACGAGTTCTCCGAAGGCCTCGGCATCGCCTTCCAGACACCGAAACACAAGCTCTGCATCTTTACCTTGATGCATATCGTTCCTTCCCCAACGTTCTGCCTCTTGGTTTCGGTAAACTGTTAGATTCAACTCTCTTTGGACTTCTTGTGCATAGGGTGGCATAAATCCAAAGAAATGGCATGAAATGCTCCAATTTGGAACAACTTTCCATACAACCCTTCTTTACACGTGATAAAGCCGCCTGAGACAACCTTGCCCGCTTTAGTTTGTCATGGCCTGCCTCTTGCCTATCCTATACGCCGGAATAAGTGGAAAAGATGACTATAAAAACCGGCGTCTACAATATTCTACGCCGCTTGTACTCATCCGCGAGCAGTCAGCGGCGTAGCATTATGTGCAAGACAGGTGTTTATCAGGAGCCCAGCCACTTTTGTTTACGCAGGCCTAATATGGCTATCCCGCCTCCGAGGATGAAGGCCAAAAAGAGGAAGCCGGCCCCCACAGCATTGATCGCCGGCAGTTCTCCCACGACCTCCAATACGCCGATGGTTGAGGTTATGGTGCTGACACTATCGGAGGCTTCGCAATAATAGGCCCCTGTGTCTGAAAAATCCACGGAATCAAACTCAAGCGTGGGAGAATCAATCCCCACCGGCATGTCAGGTCCGCTTCCGTTGGTTTTTTTGTACCACTGATACGAGTAGGGAGGCAGGCCATCCTTGACGGCAATTTGGAAAGAAAATGGCTTTTCGATTTCAACACGTTCATACGGCACGGGTTGCCGGGTAAACGCCAACGGTTCAATGGGTGAATAGTCCACCGTTAGAAGAGGCCGGTTGGCTTCAACGGTATTTTCACGGGATTCCAGGCGCATCTGCAAATCCATATCGGTTTCCGGGCCGCCGCGGAGAATCCATCCAAAATTTTCGGCAGGGTGATTGACCCAGTATTGAACATCATTTATCAAAGCTCCGGAAGAGACCCAGGTATAGGAACCCGCGACATCCACCATAATGGTTCCGCTGACCTGCGAAACATATTCGCCCCCCAAGACGTTCCAGGAATCCGTGTTGAAAAATCGATAGTTCCACGTGACATCGCCTGGTTGCGCCACGGCGCCAAGCCCGGCGCCGTTAAAGTCAACCGATGCGCCTTCGCCCCAATCGGCCAATACCCGTTGCAGCGTGACGGGCCGAAACGCGTATGGATGCACTTTCACGCCGGAAAAATACACTTTCAGGGTGACACTGTTTACAACGGAACCGGGGGGAATAGTGGAAAGATCGAAGGCAACAAAAGCCCGGCGTATTCGGGCAGGCACCTGTTGCCAGCCTACAAACATGTACGGGCCTGCACCGCTGCTCAAATCAGTACCTTGCCAAATCGTGTTATCTTTTACCGGGTTAAGAGCCACTTGTTCCGCATCGGCGACACCCGCCGCAATAGCCAGCATCATGCACGCTATTATTCCCCACACTACTTTGCCACTGCCTCGGCTCATGACTTTCTCCTTGGACATTCCGGGTTGTCAAAACTTATCCGTTGATAGAGGACATCTTCCCATTCTGCAGCCATTCGTATCGTCCCACTATCTAAATACTCTCTTCATTTTATCACAACGGGGGCGGCCTTTAGTGGGGCCGCCCCCGTTTGGTTTCGTTGCTCGTCTTATGTCAATGGCCTATTTTTTCCGGCGGCGGAGGATAGCCACTCCACTGACAGCCATCATTGCGGCAAGCCCGGCCATACCCGCCAGACCACCTACGGGAAGTACGAAATCTTCATCGTAGACAAAGCGCGCGGTAATAATCTTCGAGTAATCCATATAGATCGACTCGTTGGGATTGGTGCGCGGCGGTTCGCCGGGAGCGGGCCCGATGTCAATGCTCAACCACTGATCGAAGCGCCAGTGGGATTTCTCAACCGCCTTGCACTTGAAATTGCTTCCCAAGGGGAGTGTGTAATTGCCTGGAGGCGGATCCGTGGTGCCGCCGCCCACCACCGTCAGATATACGGTTCTGGTAGTAACACTTTCCGTTTCCCGGAACCGGACCCAGATAATCGTGTCGCCCAACAGTTGGATATCGGTCGAATACGGCCCCAGTCCTGTTCCGGTGCCCCCTACCCGTCGGAAGCCGAGGTCGGTTTCCACGACAAATTCCCAGAACTCCCAGTCTCCTCCTGGAGCAGCCGTACCTTCAACATGGAAGGACGTGCCGAGATCTTGGGTGTAAACGCCTTCCACAGGATCCGAGGTGCCGTTCCCGACGGTATTTATCGTTACCGTTACGGGATGAACCGCCTCAAAGTGCGCGGTAATGCTTTTCGCCTCATTCATGTACAGATTAAGCGGATTCTGTATCGCATCCCACTCACTCACAGTGCCGGTCCAGCCCACAAAGACATATCCGGGGTTTGCCGTGGCACTAACCTGTTGATACGACAGTTGGTTCACTTGGTAATCGCCCGGAACAGGATCCGTCGTTCCCTGGCCTTCGGAAGCGATGCTCAGCGTTACCTTCGGCACCGGCTCGGTGGTGAAATTGGCCGTAACGGTCTTATCGGTATCCATAAAGACACCCGTATTAAGACTGGTATTGGTGTTCCCGTCGATGAGCCAGCCCAAGAATCCATACCCGGCTTCCGGCGTGGCTTCCAGGTTTACCCACTCATTTTGGTTCACCTGATGGACACCCGCCGCGGGAACCGTCGTGCCGTGCCCCGTGATTTCGATGGTCAGATTCACTTTGGGGACCACGACTTCCGTGAAGGTAGCAGTCAGGTTCTTATCGCCATCAAGATTAAAATTGATGCTCTGGTTGGTGTCCGTAACATCACCCGTCCATCCGCTAAAATTCCAACTGGGCGCGGGATTGGCATTGCACCATACCATCTGATTGCATTGTAACGGGATGGCCACGCCGGAGGTAACCGTAGAACCGCCTACGGTAACAATTCCATTGCCCACAATGGTTACCGTAACATTGAACGTGGCGGAATCGCACGCGGAACCCACATCCAAGCTAACGCTTGCTGCTTGCAGATCAGGCCGGTCGACACAGCACGCATCGACACTCAGCGGATTTCCATTCAGATTGATATAATTAATTTGGCTGGCTTTGGCCACAAAGGCATGGATATCGGCAATCTGGTTATTGGCCAAATCAAATGTAACTTTACCCGACGTGGGATTAATCGTGGCTAAGGGCGAGATGTCCACAATCGCATTGCCACCAAAATAGACCTGCTCCAAACTTCCATTTGCACTAAGATCTAACCCCGCCAGACTGGCAATGCTGTTATTCTCAAAACGTATTTCCCGCAGCCCTCCGAATCCGGTGAGATTCAAACCAGATAAATCCGCCAAGGCATTCCCAGACAAGTCAAGCCGTTCTATGCTGGGCAACCAGGTTTGAACGGCCGACAAGCCCGTTGTGATGCCACAATCAGTAATGCTTACGCCGCCAAACGCGCCCAGAGTTGACTGGCCGGTCAATGGGGAAATGTCCGTAATACCCGGATTACCCGACAGTCCCAGCTCAAAATAGGCGCCCGCGCCAATCGTTCCCATGGAAGCATCCGTGATGGTGTTGGCATTCCCAGGGCCATCATTCTCAAAACTCAATACATTCACGGTGGAAACCAACCCGGCAAGATTCATCGCCACAATGTCCGCATCATCCACGGCACAGTTCGACGCCATAACAGCCGCCAAGGGAATCCCGAAACCGATATCGATTTGTGGAAAAGAGAGTGCGGATATCGCGGCCCAATTCTGCACATCGCCCCCCGCGATCATCAGCAAACTGAGATTAGGACATGCTTGAAGGCCTGTAAGATCCGTCACCCCTATCAGAGGCTCAGGACCATCCCCACCCATGCCGCCCAAGACGCCAATTAATCCACTGCCTGCATTTCCCATTTGGCCGGCGCCGCTTGTACCATCCAAGTCAGCACTGTCAATCACACCATCAACGCCGGCATGCCCCGATGCCGTCGTGGCTGGTATCGGATTCGATGAACCATCCACTAACTGCGATTCGATCATTGCTTCGAGGATATCATCGTTGAACGCTACATCCGCGGCAAACGCTGCCCCTCCTGTAAATACAACCACCCCAAGTAGTGATAAGAAAAAGATCCGACGCATAGAACACTCCTTTCGAGAATAAACTAAGCCATCACTCCCAAAGTTGAAGCCATTATGCGCTTACTCTATCATTACGTACGCCATTTGTCAATATCCTTGTTGCTTTTCTTTGCTTATTCGCCCACGTTCAGACCATAATGCCTGACACTGAATTTCTGCCGGAAAAATCTGGAACTCTGTAAAAAGGGGCGAGTTTTTGCATGTCAATAGTACGAATATTGAGCCTTTAGTCAAACAATGAGTTTTTGCCGCATTGGATTCAATAAAAAATATTTTTGAAAATATGGCAAATACCGCAAAATGAGAAATATTTTGACAAATGGCGCTCTGTATGAGATAATATTCCTGCGAATGTTCCCATCGGGCGGGTGATTGGTGTACTGAGCATTCAGAGAGGGCGGGAAGTTGAATAGTGCTCTTCAGGAGGGAAGATAATCACACAAATTGAAATAAGCACTCCGAGGCATTTGTTTCGTGAATGTTTCGTGTGTTCATACAAAGCGTGAATATAACCAAGCAAGACGGGGAACAGGCCATGATAGCGGAAGCACCGGTTTCAGTACAAGATTCTGGAGCCCGGCCGTTCACAAGCCGGAGCGTCTATGAACAAGATGGTGTAAAGGCATATATGCGGCCTCATGCGCTGTATATCGTTTTGCCTAACGTATCGCGAGAGGATGAATATGCGTCCCTGTATTCAGCCTTTCAACGAATCTACAATGCGGGCTACAACGACGTGGATTGGACGGTGGATGTGTCGGCGCTCAACAAGATTCCGCTTTCTTTGTTGAGCGTGCTCACCAGTTTCCGTCAGGAACTCAGTGAACACGGACAGCGTCTGGTCTTGGCCGGCGCACGGCAGGAAGCATTTCCACGATTGTTTATGCCCAACACCTCCACGTGACACGGCTTCTTGAAGATCCTGCATGCGCGTGTAGGCGATGAGGGGGAATCAATGTATCAATGCTATTTCGCTATCTGCGCTTCAATTTTTTTCCGCCAAGACTCATCGTGCACAAGCATAAGCGCTTTTTGAAGAATTGATTTCACGTCGCCGCCGATCAATCCCGCCTCCTCCTCTTTTTGCGGACAGGCAATTTTCGCCGCCGCCAGGGCTGCATCTTCCTTAAGCGCTTCATCATCCAAATACGCTGCGATCAAGTGTAAGGCTTCAAGGGCATGCACATCCGCCACGGCGCCGATCACCGCTTTTTTCTCTTCAGGGCGTCTGGCCGCGTCCAAAGCATTCTTTGCCCAGCCGGTTTGTTCGGCGGCGGGAATAGTTTTCATCAGGCGCACATAACCATCCATCGCCAAAGACTGGTATTCGGGTTCTGGCGCATTTCGAACCACGTTGAGAAGTTCGGGAGCCGCGCCCGGCTCTTTCCAGGCCGCTAATGCATGAATAGCGGCGTCACGGACATTGGCCGCGCCATTTGCCGTGGCCGCCACGACACATTGCAGGGCTTTTCCGCCGCCAAGCTCCGACAAAACCTGATAAAATGCCGCTTTTCGTTCATCCGCTGTTTGCGCCAAGGTTACAAACAATGGATCAACACGATTTTCAATATCCGCGTTTTGCTTCGTCACCGCCACTACCGCCTGACGCGCCGCAGTGAGATCTTCCTCATTTTGAACGGTGCGCACTATTTCCGCAAGCCTTGGCAAATGATCAGGAGATTCAACATTGCCTAGCGCGTTAAGGGCCGCCAACCGCACGGCGGGATCTGAATCCGATGCCCAGGAAAACACTACGTCGGCAAAAGTGTCCGCCCGGCGCGCGGAAAGGATTTCCAACAAGGCTATTCGCGCGGGAGGCGCCGCCGTGGACAAAGCATTCGCAGCCAGTGTGGTTAATTGTTCATCATGGCAGCATACCAGTGCAGCTTTTGCAGCCGCGCGTTCGTCCTCCTCGGCGGCGGCATTCAGCGCCTTAATCAGTGACGGCACTGTTTCCGCCGCGTTGAATCGGGGCAGTGCCTGAACAGCCGCCAACCGCACGGGTTTATCCGCCGACGCCAATGCATTAATGAACAGCGTATAGGCGAGGAAATCACCCCGCAGGGCAAGCATATTCATGATTTCCACACGGACGATGGGATCCGCCTTGGCGGCCTTTTCCATCCATTGGCGCGTGGCGGCCTCGCCAGGAAAAGCAGATGCCAAACGCAACGCTGCACCACGCAATTCTGAATCCGGACTGTCCATAGCCGCAAGGACTTCTGGAAACCCCTCTTCTCCTAGCAACGTCACAAGTTGCCGCAGCGCCGCCGAAGCGATGTGTACCTCTGCCGCTTTCAACAATTCCCGGCAAATGGTTTCACACACTGCTTTGTCACCGGCCTCCGCGCGCCGGCGCGCATATAACAGATAATTGGAGGCCGCGCGCAGGCGATCATAACCCGGCGAGGTCTGCATGGCCTCCACCAACAACGGCGCGGCTTCGGGGGCGGCGATATCCGCCAGCGCAAGTGCAGCAGCATCGCGTATCGCGGCATCAGAACTTTTTGCCAGGGGAAGGATATCTTGAACAGCGGCTATACAACGTAATTCGCCCAATGCCTTGATGATTGCAATCTGATTCTTGCCCTGTGCGGTTTTCAATGCCGCCGCGAAAACTGCCGGGACTTCCGGGGTTCGTATCGCAAGCAGCGCCTGAGCGGCGGGTTCATATAGCGCTTCATCGGTCAGCAGCGCGCCCAACGGCATAACCGCCTCTTCCCGTCCGGCGATTTGAAGCTGCCGGATTAAAAACGCCTTCACCTCTTTGTCCGAAGCCGTTTGCAGCGCCTGGAGCAATGCTTCAGCCATCATTTTACGTTCGTTTTCCGCACCGGGCCGCATGACGTATTTCGCGAGTCCGTTTAACGCAAATTCCACTTGCGTAGTGTCGCCCGCACCCGGTGGAAGCATCTTGGCGCTGAGTTCAAGAATCGCAGGGGGACCGGCTTTCACCAAGTCCGCCATCATGGCATCGAAATCCGCCGCGTTTTGCGCGGGCAGCTTCGACAATAGATCCGCCACCGTGGTTTGTGCCACCGCCAAAGCCGGAATCAGCAGCGCCGCCGTCAGCATCATGAGTACATGGTGTTTTTTCATGGTCCGTTTCCTTTCCTACACGCGCCACGGCGCCCGCATGGGCTGATCAATCAGGCGATTGGCTTCCTCATCATCGATAAACCGCTGGGTCTCCGGATCAAAGCGCAGGCTGCGTCCCAGACGCACCGCAATCACGCCCAGATTCACCAACGTGCAGGAACGGTGTCCGTTGGCCTCGTTCAAGGCGAAGGGCGTCCGTGTTTTCACGGCATGCACGAAATCGGTTTCCTGCGGGAAGGGGTCCGGAAGCGCCGCCAGTTTCTTCTCAAAATTGGGGATGTCCGAGGCAAAGCCCCGGAACAGTTTCCCGTCAGGTCCTTCGAGATAGGCGGCATTCGGGTCCTTGCCTTCGCCATCCAAAATGATTTCGCAACCGTCGGCATATTTCATTCGTATGCGGCGCCAGGAACTTGCCGCATCGGGATGCTGCTGCGGCGCATCCACTTCGATTTCCACCGGGCTCGTGGCGTCTTTGCCCAGAAGATACTGCACGGGATCGAGGTAGTGCTGGCCCATGTCGCCAAGTCCGCCGCCGTCATAATCCCAGTAGCCGCGGAAGGTGGCGTGGACACGATGCGGATGATAGGGTTTATATGGCGCGGGACCGAGCCAGAAATCATAATCGAGTTCCGGCGGAACCGGCTGCGGTTCCAGATTGGTTTTGCCACACCAATAAAATTTCCAACCAAAGCCGGTGGTTTCACCCACAGTCACTTTAAGCGGCCAGCCCAGCATTCCGCTATCCACTAGTTTTTTGAGGGGTGCGACGGTGGTTCCCATGCCATAAAAATTATCATTGAAGCGGAACCAGGTGTTAAGACGGAAAATCCGGCCATTGCGCCGCACGGCCTCAACTACTTTATTCCCTTCCCCTATGGTGCGGGTCATCGGTTTCTCGCACCAGATGTCCTTGCCGGCTTCCGCGGCGGCAATGGAGATCAGCCCATGCCAATGCGGAGGGGTGGCAATGTGAACAATATCGATATCGGGCCGGGCGAGCACCTCGCGGAAATCGCGATATCCCTTGACATCCTTTTCCACTGCCGTCAGCGCTTTATCCAGATGTCCCTGGTCCACATCGCACACGGCCAGCAGTTTGCCATCCGTATAGCCGAGGTGCCCCGTTCCCATACCGCCAACACCAATGACCGCGCGGGTCAATTGTTCACTGGGGGCGGCGTATGCTTTTCCGCCTAATACATGGCGGGGGACAATAGTGAATACGGCCGCCGCCGAGGCGGCCTGCTTGATAAATGTTCGCCGGGAAAATCGCGTCTTCTGCATGTCTGGCTCCTTATTCGATGGGCAAGAGCATAGCAAAAGATCACGGGGGCATGCGAGAGAGATACTAGGCGTGAGGTGTGAGGCGTGAGGCGCGAGGCGTGGACCTGCGGAACTCGATACCGATACCGATACCGATACCGATACCGATACCGAAACAGATTTCGGACTAAATCTCAGACACTAGACCCCAAACCCTTTTGTTTTCAATCCGCAATCCGCAATCGCCACATTGATTTTCCTCCCATAAAGGCCCTATGATAGGTATCCCATCGGGACGTTGGCGAGGCATTTTCTAACCCATCAGGAAGGTGGAGTTTAATTTGTTATGAGACGCAGTATTGTACATGAAGGCGCGAAGAATCTGAGTTATGAAATCCGCGAGATTGTCGCGGTGGCGCATCAGATCCGCGATCTGGGGCAGGAAATCACCTGGGAGAATATCGGCGACCCCATAGAAAAGGGCGAAGAACTGGCCCCCTGGATCCGTGAAATCCTTCATGAACTGCTGGATACCCAAAAGTCCTACGGCTATTGCGATACGGCCGGGGTGCCTGATGTGCGGGAGTTTCTCGCGCATTCCGTAAGCAAGCGGGGCGGCGGGGTGCGCATCGGGCCGGAAGATATTCTGTTTTTCAATGGCATCGGCGACGCGGTGGCTAAAGTGTATGGTTTCCTGAAACGCGAAGCACGGGTATTGGGGCCGTCGCCCGCCTACAGCACCCATTCTTCGGCGGAAGCAGCGCATTCGGGCTACAGCCATGTCACCTATCAACTTGATCCATACAATGGCTGGCTGCCGGATTTATATGATCTCCGGAACGTGGTCAAATACAATGATTCGATCGCGGGAATCCTGCTGCTTTCGCCGGATAATCCGACGGGCGCGGTGTATCCCCGCGGCATTTTGGAGGAAATGGTCAAGATCGCACAGGAATACGGGTTGTTCATCATCGCGGATGAAATTTACACCCATATCGTTTATGAAGGCTATCCGCATCTGCACATGAGCCAGTGGATTGGCGACGTGCCAGGCTTCTCCATGCGGGGCATTAGCAAGGAATATCCCTGGCCCGGGGCGCGCTGCGGCTGGATCGAAGTATATAACAAAGATAAAGACGAAAATTTTGCAACGTACGTGAACAGCCTGCTCGCGGCCAAACGGCTCGAGGTCTGTTCCACCACTCTGCCGCAAATGTCCATCCCGCGCGTTTTCGGGGATGCACGGTATCCGGATCATTTAAAACACCGGGCCAGCATGTTTAACGCGCGCGCGGAAGAAGCCGTGGAAGCCTTCCGCGGCTGCGACGCGGTGATCGTGAATAAACCGGGCGGCGCATTCTATCTAACCGTGATGTTCAAGGATGGCATACTGAACGACAAACAGACGCTGCCGATTGAAAATCCGCGGATTCGCTCGCACATTGAGAACCTGGTGAAGAATGTCACGCCGGACAAGCGCTTTGTGTATTATCTCATGGGCGCCTGCGGGATCGTGGTGGTGCCCCTCACCGGTTTCCAGTGCGCTCACGCCGGCTTCCGCATGACCTTGCTGGAAACCAATAATGACAAGCGCGCCTGGATCTTAAAAACGCTCCGCGCCGCCATCGATCAATATGTGGCGAGCTGATTGCCCCGTTTCACCCGCGTCCGGATCACGAATCACCGGTAAGAACCCGCCGTCACGCCGGTTTTATGAACCGCATGCGTCGCTTCCTCGCCGCCGCGGTAGTCGATTTCCTTGAATAAAATGCGCACCTTCCCGCGGTGAAACCCTTCGCTCTTGCAACATGCCTGTGATTTTTCATGGCCACAATGACAATGAATCTCGGCAATGTAGCCATACTCTTCATCCGGGTAATAATACGCACTGGCCTTGGGGAAGTTCTTGCACATCTCCACCAGCACCCCCCCCAAATCCACTGCCTTGCATACTTTGCGGAAGCGTTGCCCCCGCAGCGTAAGCGTCACATCAAACGTACTATTGGGAAAATCCGTCAACACACCCGAGCTAATATAGGCCGCCGCCCTCCAGCCTTCTGTGAATCGTTCATGCATCGATCAACCCTCCACGTGGGCTCAGGCTTCTAAAAAATTCTATATCTGAGTTTAGTGTAAAATATTCCGTCTAAAATGTCAATAAGGATTACTGTTAAGCGTAGTGTAGATCTATTGTATAAAGGAAAATATCAGGGTCCTCCTGGGACAGGAGCCCTGGGAAAATGGCATGCGCGAAAAGACTAATTAGGGGAACACGGCTTTATCCCTCTGAAAATACCCGGATAAAGCATTCGGGCCGCCGGTTCCTTTCGGAACCGGCGGCCCGGATCGTTATGCGCTCAAATGGTTATTTCCGGCGTCGAATCGACAGGGCGCCGCCTACAGCCGTCATGCCAGCAAGGGCGATCAAGCTCAGCAGGCCGGCTGCCGGCACCCCCGCACCCGCGCTGAGATTCGCCACACGGGTGTAGATGGTTTCGCCGCCTTCATCGGAGATGGAGACCTGATAGTTCCCAACATCGTTGAGTTCGTCAAAGGGTTCGAGACTCAGCGTATCGGTTTGCGTTCCCGTGATACGGCTGGTTTCGGGCACCTCTTGCATCGTCTTCGAGCCGTCATCCTTGAACCACTGATAATGCAGTATGCCAAGGCCATCCTCGACGGCGATGGACCATGTGTAATTCTGGCCATCCACCATCATCCGATCCTCAAGATCCTCCGCGAGGAACATATGGTTAGCCACACGAACCGTGGCCGATTCGGATTGCGCAGAGCCAACCGCATCGTTGACCCGGACGTAATATTCATATGCGCCTACGGCGAGGCTCGCGGGATTCACGGTGAGCGTGACGGTGTTGGTGCCCACAGGAACCGGTTGCGCTCCCAGATTGGCGGGAACGCGGGTCCACTCATAGGTGGCAACATTGCAGCCAAAGGCATAGGTTGCAGTCAGATCAAAGGGATCCGAATCCACATAGGCATCCGTATTTTCCGGGTTCAGCGTGAAGAGCAGACCGGCTTCGTACACATCCACTGTACGGGTTAACGGGACCGCGGAATTGCCCGCGCCGTCCTGGACATTATACGTGACAACATACGTGCCAGGGGTGTTGATATCAACCACATCTCCGCCCACAACCACACTGGCCGTCATATCGCCTTCACACGCATCATGGGCATGCGCATTCTGTTCGGTATAGCTCACCCCCATCAACTGACACATCTGCGCCGGACCGTTAAGCGTCAGAACCGGGATGCTGTGATCTTGCACGTTCACGGTACGGGTGTTGGTTCCCGTCACGCCGCCACTGTCCACCACCGTATACGTTAATATATAGGGACCTGCCACCGCCGTGTTGACGGAACCGGTTACCACGATATCGTCCGTTATATCGCCGTCTTCCGGATCAATGGCCACCGCCCCTGGATCATCATAGGGAGTTCCGGCTTCATTGCATTCCACCGTATCCGGATTCACGCCTATCAAGGAAACCACCGGCGGCGCGTTATCCACAACATGAATTGTCCGGATCAATTGGGGCGCCGGATTGCCCGCGCTATCCTGGACATTATATGTAACAACATAATCGCCGGGCGTATTGGTGTCCACCACATCGCCGCCAATGACCACGCTGGATGTCAGGACCCCTTCGCATTCATCTTCGGCGCGCGCGCCCTGTTCCGTATAGGTCCCGCCCGTCGAAATTGTCATTTCCGCGGCGCCATACAGTATCAGGGTCGGCGGATTGGTATCCACCACCTCCACGGTACGGATTTCCGTGTCCGACATGGGGAAAGCGCCATTGTCCTGCACGGTATACGTGAGGGTGTAGGTGCCGGGCAGCGACACATCCACGGAGCCGGTGACCACCACGGACTCAGTAATGTCGCCATCCTCCGGATCTATGGCTTCATAGCCCGGATCAAAGTATTCTCCACCGCTTCTGATGCATTCCGCGGTATCCGGGTTCGCCCCAAACAGGTTGATTTCGGGCGGGGCATTGTCCACATAAATCAAGCTATCCGTTGCCGTGGCGGGATTGCCATAGAAGTCGGTCACATTATAGGTGATGGTGAACACTGCCGGGTAGGAGGGTTCACTGCTTCCATCCAGCGGGAAGGACACCGGATTGCTTTCGGGATCCACCGCAGTAACCACTATTGGATTCAAGGCACTGCAACTATCCGTGGCGTTCACACCCTGCAGCGCCTGAGCTTCCGTATACGGCTCCATCTTGTACAGAACCCAATTCTTGGGCAACCCCGTAATCACCGGATTGGTGGTATCTACCACATGGACGGTCTTGGTGACCGGGGCCGCGTCAAAACCATCGCTGTCCGTGACATTAAAGGTCACGACATAATCCCCGGGTCCATCCGGATTAACCGGCCAATCCCCTGAGATCACAATCTGGCCCGTGAGGTCGCCATCTTCCATATCTGACGCGGCCACACCCGTCATGAGGTTGGCGAGCGTATAGTCGGAACCACACTCGACCGTATCGTCACCCGCCACGGTTATGGTGGGCACGTGCACCACCAGATATGTGTATGTTGTTGGGATGGCAGTGGTCCAGGTTTGTCCTGGTTGCAATGTTCCCGCCGCCTGGCCGGAACCTTGCAGAAGCATCGCTTTTCTCGCATAGGCAGGCGCCGGGCTGGTCACACGCAATCCTAACCCGCTCACAGGCGTGGTCGTGCTGGTATTGCGGATCACGATCTGTTGAAATCCCGGGAAATTCAACGAACTCGATGTATGAGCCGTTGCTTGCACGCCCGTGTCCGGCGAAGTGACAAACTGGGTCTCATTCCAATACCCAGGATTCAACCAGCCATAAATCTCGGCGCGCACACCGGTCAACTCTCCAATCTTCGGTGTGATAGGCGAGAACCCCAATCCATCGATCACATACGGATTTTCCGCCTGAAGCACTGGTTCATTGGTGCAAATACCTTTCCTGAGATTGAAATTCGTGGTGCCCGAACCATTCGGCCGGTTATTCAAGAAATACGTACCATTGGTGTTATTGGTCACCATGGTAATCTGGCCGTCATAT
>Ga0116156_10001171_pt1 | contig 26307 bp, 22 predicted proteins | sample AD_UKC045_MetaG_FD_89891 | JGI IMG/M metagenome (GOLD analysis project Ga0116156, IMG submission 89891) | Active sludge microbial communities of municipal wastewater-treating anaerobic digesters from USA - AD_UKC045_MetaG | ecosystem: Engineered > Bioreactor > Anaerobic > Digestate | place: USA... | reverse complement strand
GATTTTTGATTTTCCAAACAAAAATCACATGATTTTCCTGTATTTTTAATTTTTTTTTATTTTATAGCTTTTCTGTAATGCCATTTTCCTCTAATAAAATATTTTATTCTTTAATTCTGAAAAACAGGCAAATAAAACTTGAATTTTATTAAAAACTAAATTAAAATAGATTGATTTAGAGAAATTCTAAAGAAAAAACGCGATAAAAATATTTTACGCAATAAACTTTTTGAATTGTAAAAATCGGAGGAAACAGATTTTGGAAATAATAGTATGTATAAAACAGGTTCCGGACACAACCGACATAAAAATCGACCCTATAACAAACACGCTTATCCGGTCGGGAGTTCCGAGCATTATAAATCCTTTTGATATGTATGCAATTGAAGAAGGATTAAGAATAAAAGAAAAGACAGGAGGCAAGGTTACGATAGTTTCAATGGGACCTCCTCAAGTAGAATCGGCTTTTAAAGAAGCAATCGCGCTGGGAGCCGACGAATGCGTTTTATTGTCAGACAGGAAGTTCGCAGGTTCCGACACGCTTGCCACGTCATACGTATTATCGGAAGGCATTAATAAATTAGAGGATTGGGATATAATAATCTGCGGGAAACAAGCTTCCGACGGCGACACGGCTCAAGTAGGACCCGGCATAGCGGAGCTTCTTCACATACCCCAAGCGACATACGTAAAAAAAATCGAAGCGATAGATACGGATAACAAAACGATAACGGTTCAAAAAATGACCGACTCCGGAACGGATACGGTAGAATTAAAGTTACCGGCGTTGATAACGGTTGTAAAAGAAATAAACGATCCGAGAATGCCGTCGCTTCGCGGCAAAATGAAAGCTAAAAAATACGTTCATAAAACATTAACCGCCGACGATTTGACCGCGGAACCGTCAAGACTCGGTCTTGACGGTTCGCCGACAAAAGTCGTTAGAATTTTTACTCCAGAACTAAAAGGCGAGGGCGAAATATACGAAGGCGAAGTAAAAGACACAGCCGCCGTATTAGCCGGCAAATTAAAAGAATTAAAAATTATAAATTAAAAAACCGGAGAGGAACGATGGGTATTCAAGTTATAGAAAGCAAATGCGTTGGCTGCAAATTATGCGAAAAAAAATGTCCGTTCGGAGCTATAACGATAATAGATAAACTTGCAGTTATAGATAAAATGAAATGCGTATTATGCGGAGCGTGCGCAGAAGTTTGCAAATTTGAAGCGATAATAATCGAAAAAATAAACGCTACAAAAACCGAAGGATTCGAGGAGTTTAAGGGAGTTTCGGTCATTGCGGAAGCAATTAACAACCGTTTGAATCCGGTAACGCTCGAGATGTTAGGCGCCGCGGTTTCGTTAAACAAGACGCTTAACGAAAAGATAACGGTTTTCGCATTAGGTTCAAAAGCAGGTCAATATGCTCAAACGCTGTTTGAACACGGCGCAGACAGAATAATACTTTCTGAAGACGCGTCTCTCGAATATTTCAACGACGAAATTTATTCCGCGATACTCGTTCAACTAATAAGAAAACACAAACCGGAAATCATTTTAACCGGCGCAACGGCTTTCGGAAGAGCGGTAGCTCCGAGAATATCGACCGCGCTAAGAACCGGATTGACCGCGGACTGCACTGAACTCGAAATAGACGGCGTCAAACGCGAATTGAAACAAACCCGACCGGCATTCGGCGGAAATATAATGGCTACGATAATATGCCCCAATCACAGGCCGCAAATGGCAACCGTAAGACCGAAGGTTATGAAGAAAATCGAACCGTCAGCCGGCAGAACCGGGGAAATAATAGCCGAAAAAATTAATATCTCCGATTATAAAACCGGAATAAAAATCTTATCGAGTTCCGCGGACATGTCGCAAAAAATAAATATAGCCGAAGCCGATATTATAGTTTCAGGCGGAAGAGGAGTCGGCAAACCTGAGAATTTCAAATTGCTCGAAGAGTTAGCCGGCGCATTAAACGGAGCGGTAGGGGCGAGCAGAGCCGCAGTAGACGCGGGCTGGATAGACTATTCCCATCAAGTAGGACAGACCGGAAAAACCGTTCAGCCAAAAATTTATATCGCCTGCGGAATATCGGGCGCTATTCAGCATCTTGCCGGAATGAAAAGTTCCGATTTTATAATAGCGATAAACAAAGACAAATCCGCGCCGATATTTAAAGCGGCAAATATAGGAATAGTCGCGGATTTATTCGAATTCATCCCAGAATTCATCAGACAAATAAAAAAATAAACCGGAGATATTTTATGAAACCATTAACCAATTATAAAGAATACAGCGTATTCAAACTGCCGGAAAAATTCGATTCTGAAATAGTTTCCGAATTGAAACAGGAAATTATTCGAATGATTGAAAAAGGCAAACTTGATTTCATTATAGACTTTACAGAAACGAGAATTATTAACAGTCCCGGACTCGGGCTGTTGATTTCAATTTTTAAAACTTTAAAAGAAAAAAACGGAAAACTTAAATTTTTCGGAGTGCATAAAAATTTAATATCAATATTTACCATAACTAAACTGAATTCCGTTTTTGAAATATTTGATTCTATAGAAGAAATAGACTGATTTTTTTAAAGTTTAATATTAACGATTGGAGATAAATATGCCAAATTTATTATTAATCGACGATTCGCCGACAATGAGAAAAATGATAAAATTAGCTTTAAAATCATTGAATCTAACTATATTTGAATCGAACAACGGAATTGAAGGAATAGAAATTTTAAACAATGAAAAAATAGATATAGCTATGACTGATTTAAATATGCCGGAAATGAACGGTTTTGATTTCTTAAGGTATATGAGACAAAACGAGAATTATTCGAATACTCCGGTAATAATCGTATCAACTGAAAATAAACTCGAGATATTGGAAGAAGCGAAAAAACTCGGGATAACAGAATATTTAAAAAAACCGTTTAATATGAAAGAACTGCAGGAATTAATCGCCAAACTATTAACCTTGAATAAAACCGTTTGATTTATTCCACGGATTCCGACTATTGATTTTCGGAGAAAGAGCGATAAAAAAAACTTCGGCGGCAATTTATTTGGAGATTTTGATGAACGATTCAATTATGAACAACGATATGCTTCAAGATTTTTTAGAAGAAGCAAAAGAGATGATTGAAGTTTTAAATCATGGCATATTGACGCTTGAACAATCCGGAGGCGGAAATATTGATATAGTCAACGAAATATTCCGCAGCGCTCATACTTTAAAAGGAATGTCCGGTATGATGGGTTTCACGAATATGAACCATTTAACGCATACTATGGAAAACGCTCTCGATAAAGTAAGAAACGGCGAAATGATTCTGAATACCGACCAGATCGACGTCTTATTCGAGTGCCTCGACGAGTTAAACGATATGCTCGCCGACATCATAAACGAAAGCGGCGATTCAAACGTCGACACGCAGGAAACTTTGGAAAAACTCAAAGACATGCTTAATTCTCCAAAACCAGAAACAAAATCAAAATTCGAGACGCCTGTTCCATCGAAACCAAAAACTATTCAAAAAGCAGAATTTCCCGTTTCAACTTCAAAAGAAGAAAAAATAAATCAAACCGACGCCGAATACCTGAATCAACTAATGATTCCCGACGAAGTTCTCAATTTATTCAAAAAATACGACGTGGAAAAACTTCATAACTTAATTTTAAACGATTATAACATTTATTATTTCAAAGTTTTACTCGATAAAGATTTTTGCAAAAAAAATATTTCTTTGATTGAATTTTACAAAAAACTCGAAAGTTCGGTTGAAATAATATTATCTTCGTGTATAACCGACAGCATTCCGGATATTGACGCTATAGATTTAAAGAATTACGATATGCAGATAGTATTCGTCATAGCGTCGAAACAAACCAAAAAAGAATTTTTTAAAAAAACCGGCATAGATTCGAATAAAATTTTTGAAATATTCGAGACGTTTGAAAACGAGCAGCTTCAGATTCAAGACAACTCTAAAGACGAAGAAGAAATTTTTTTTGAATTAACTTTCGACGGCGAGTTTATTACCCCTGAAATCATAAAATCATTTAAAGAAGAATCGGTCGAGCATATACATGAATTTAACGAATGCCTTTTAAAAATCGAAAAAAATCCGGACAATTTCAATCCCGAGCTTATAAACGCGATGTTCCGCGCAATGCACACAATGAAAGGACTCGCGAATATGTTTAGTTTAAAACCTATTTCTGAATTTGCCCACAAACTCGAAAACTCAATCGACGCAGTCCGCAACGGAAAAATAAAAATGACCGAATCGTTAGTGGAACTTCTGCTGAAGAATTGCGATTCGTTAGGAGCGGCTGTTCAGGAGCTTGTAGAAACAAATAAAATCACAAAAATTAATAACAAGGTTTTACATGAACTTTTGAATTTAATAAATTCAAACGAAAAACCAGAATCGGCATTATCAACGGAAAAACCGCATAAAATCATAAAAAATCCTTTTTATTACGGATTTTCCGAAGAAGACATAAAAAAATTCGAAACTGCGATAACGAATAAAAATAACATTTATGAAATTACTTTTTTCTACAAACAGGATTTAAGCGAAAATATAAATAATTTTGATATCATAAAAACCAAAATCGAATTATTCGGAGAGATAGCCGCATTAATGTTTGACATTGACGAAATAATAGGCCTCGATTATTTTAATCCGGCAAATTTTGATTTGCCGATTAAACTTTATTATATATCTCAAGAAAATATTTCTACAATATCAATGCTGACTGATAAATCCGCTGAAAATATAAGAAAACTTGACGAAACGGACGTAAAAAATTTCAGAGAGAGTTATTCAAAATACGTTTCAGACAAAAACTCTACAAGTCTCTCTTCGAAAATCAAAAGACCGAAACCGGTCAGAAAACAAGAGCTGGAAAATCATATAAAAAAAGAAGGAAACAAATCTGAAACAAATACAAAAGAAACGACGATTTCAATAAAAGAGTCGCATTCAAAAATAAAACGCGAACAAAATGAAGAATTAAGAAGACGCGAAAATTCAGGGGAACAAACGCCAATAATGGAACAAACGAAGTCTTCAAGTCCGGAACAAAACAAACAACAGTTAAATTCTCTTGTCAAAAGCGGCGTTTCGGCGGTTGAGAAATCAAATCCCGACCGCGCCGCAAAACGCGAATCCGAAAAAAAAACCGGTATAAACGATTCAAAAGAAATTCAAACCAAACCCGCGACTTCATCCGGACTCGCGCAAGGCAATACAACGGTCAGAGTCGATATTGAAAAACTCGACGCTCTTATGAATCTTGTCGGCGAGCTGCTGATAGCAAAAACACAAGTCGAACAAATCGGATTAAATTTTGACGAGAACATATCCGAGAATAAAAGCAAGTTAAAATTTGTAACCGAACAACTCGGCAGAGTAACAAACGATATTCAGGAAGCTATAATGAAAACCAGAATGGTGCCGATAGGAACGGTATTCAACAGATTTCCGAGGGTGGTCAGGGACATAGCTAAAGCGCGAAACAAGAAAGTCAATTTAATAATAAAAGGCGAAGAAACGGAGCTTGATAAAACAGTAATCGAGGAAATCGGAGATCCTATGGTTCATCTCATAAGAAACGCTCTTGATCACGGAATAGAAGAGCCCGAAAAAAGAATAGCCGCCGGAAAATCAGAAACCGGAACTTTAACGTTAAACGCGTTTCACGAAGGAAATCATATAATAATTGAAATCGCCGACGACGGAGCCGGAATAAATCCGAAAATAATAAGAAAGAAATCCCTTGAAAAAGGACTGCTTACAATTGAAGAATCAAATATGATACCGGACGCCGAAATAATTAAATTCATTTTTAAACCCGGATTTTCAACCGCGGAAGTCATAACAGATATTTCCGGGCGCGGCGTGGGAATGGACGTAGTAAAATCAAATATTTCAAAAATAAACGGAATAGTGGATATTCAAACAAACGTCGGAGCCGGAACGACCTTTACGATAAAACTTCCGCTGACGCTTGCGATAATCAATTCTCTGCTTGTGAAAGTGGGCGAACAAATTTTTGCGACGCCTTTGGCGGCGGTAATTGAAAGTTTAAAAATAAAGGCGGCGGATATTGGTTCCATTGAAGGGAAATATGAAATCATAAAACTGCGGGACGGAGTTATTCCAATATTAAGATTGAATAGCCAGTTTAAAATTCAATCTAAAGAAAACAAAGACAAATTATTTATCGTGGTAATAGGATTAGCCGAAGAAAAATACGCGATAGTAGTGGACGATTTATTGGGACAGCAGGAAATAGTTATCAAATCGTTAAATCATAAAATAGTTTCGACGCCGGGCATAGCCGGGGCGACTATACTCGGCGACGGTCAAGTCGTATTGATACTTGACATTTCGACTTTAATATCAAACGCAAAAAAAAATAGATAAGAGAATGTTGAAAGGGAGTTTGGGACATAATGAAACCAAATGATAAATTATTAAAAAAAACGGGAGAATCTACGGAGATAATGGAAGACGGCAAAAACAAAGAGTCTTCAAGGCAGGCGGTAACTTTCAATATCGGAAAAGAAGAATACGCCATAGATATAATGCTCGTGATAGAGATAATAAAATCGGCAAGAATAACGCCGGTTCCGCTTTCTCTCGATTTTGTTAAAGGAGTAGTGAACCTCAGAGGGAAAGTAGTTCCAGTCGTGGATTTGAAAAAAAAATTTTCAATAACCTTTCAGGAAAACCCGAAGGAAGTCCGTTTTATCGTAGTTGAGATTGAGAAAAAAATAATCGGTTTTCAGGTTGATAAAGTTAAGGAAGTAATTTCGATACCTTTAAGTTCAATCGACCCCGCTCCGTCTATAATATCCGGAATATCTCAAAACTATATCGAGGGAGTGGGAAGAATCGACGGCAGATTAATCATTTTGCTGAATATCGAGAAATTGCTTTCGGAAAAAGAGCTGGAAAAATTATCGGTTTAATTCAAAAAAAATCCGCTTTAAAAAAAACGGACAGTTTTCAAATTAAACCGACAGAGGAATCCGACAGAGGAAACCGGCAGAGGAAACCGGCAGAGGAAACCGACAGAGGAAACCGACAGAGGAAACGCAGAGGAAACTCAGAGGAAACTCAGAGGAAACTCAGAGGAAACTCAGAGGAAACGCAGAGGAAACGCAGAGGAAACTTCAATGAACGAATTAAAAATATTTATAGAAAATTTAAAATCAGGCGACGAAGAGATAAGACGTCAGGCGATAGATATGATAGGAGATATATTCGCCGGAGGTTCATATACGGACGCCGACATAAATTTTCAAACCGGAGAAATAATAGAAATTCTCGCCAAACAGATAGAAACCGAGAATTGGCGGTTGAGAAAAAGCATAGTCGAATCTTTTAAAAAAATAAATAATCCGTTGTGTCTGCCGGTATTGAGCAAAATAATGAAATATCCGCAAATAGACTCTCATTCCACGGCGATAGACGCTCTTATTCATTTTGGCGAAAGATCAGTCCCATACGCAATTCCGTATTTATCGGACGAAGATCACGACGTCCGCATATTATCGGCGAATATTCTCGGATTTATTAAATCGCCGACTGCGCTAAAAGACCTTATAAAAAAACTTAATACCGAAACCAATATCAACGTAAAATACGCAATTATAGAATCGCTTGGAAATATCGGTTCTGATAAAGCCGCAGATTCGTTGTTGTCAATACTCGAGTATGAAGACGTCTATATAAAAATCGCTATAATCGAATCGCTTGGAAAAATAGGCTCGATAAAAGCTTGTCCGTTATTAATGTCATATTTGGAAGATGAAATGCTGAGAGGATTATGCATAGACGCTTTGGGAAACATCGGAGCCGATATAGCAATTAATTCGATTATAGACTATTTCGGCGACGACGATGAAATAAATTCAAAAATCATTTCCGCAATATCTAACATATTCAGGAAATCGCTCAAATCGGGCGAAGAAAAACACAATCTTGATTTAATAAAAGGAATTTGCCGGCAATTTTTTAAGAAACCCGACAGATACGAGCGGCTGCTCGGAGTTTTAAAGAACCGCGACGTTTCGTTAAAAAGCGACGCCCTATTAATTTTAAGCTGGATTGACAATCTCAAACTTACGCGCGAACTTGTTTTATTGCTTGAAAATCAGGAATTCAGAGATAGAGTAAGAGAAATGCTGATAAAGATTGGACACTCAATCAAAGACGATATTGTGACTGAATTCAAGGAAACGGAGTCGCCGGTAATAAAGAGAATCATACTTGAAATAATTGGAATTGTAGGCGAAGAAAAAGAAGCGGATTTTTTAATAACTCTTTTAACTGAAAACAAATCCGAATTAATATTAATAGAGGATCAGATTATCTATGCGCTCGGCTGGCTGAGATGCGATAAAGCAGTTTCTCTGATTCTGAAATATCTTGAAAATTCCAGCGATATTCTTCAATCAGCGGCTATCGGAGCGCTAAGCATAATAGGCAATTCGGAAGTTAGGGATTATTGCAGAAAAAACATAAAATCGGATAACATCCGCAAAAAAACCGGCTGCATAAAAATTCTCGGATATATAGGCGATTCAGCGAATATAAATATTCTAAAAGAAATTGATGATTTTGAATCAAAAGAAGTAATCATATCTTTTATAGACGCAATTAGCTATATCGGAGATAAAGCTGGGATAGATTTAATAGTAAGATTTTTAAACGAGCCCGATAATGAAATTAAAGAACACATAGTAACGGCGCTCACCAGAATTAATGATAAAAAAATCATACCGATACTTGTAAATCTTTTAAAAGACGAAAATATGTGGATAAAATATTTTGCGTTGCGGACGCTGGGAGAAATAGGAGACGAAACTATAATCGGCAATATTTTACCGCTTCTAAAAGATCCGGTAGGCATTATAAAAATCGCATCTTTAACCGCCGCGTCAAAAATTAATTATAGACTTCCCAAAAATACAATTGAAGAATTATTTCAATCGGGCGATCCGGACGTTAAAGTAGAAACAATAAAATATTGCATTGCGCAAAACTATAAAGATTGCATAAACGATTTTATAGAAATGCTCGAAAACGAAGACTGGCGAATCAAGTCGACGGCTATCGAAGCGGTATGCGCTCTCGGCTCCGAATCTCATACCGGAATAATAATGGAAATATTTTCAAAAAACAAATCTGATTTTTTAATTTGTTCAGCCGTATTCAAAAACATTTCCAATATGAAAAACAAAACGAGTTTCGAGTTTTTAATGGAAAACTCGCCGCAAAAAGAACATATTGAAACCATATTTAATTCTATGCTAAAATATCCCGAGGAATTTTTAAAGGATTATATTATCAAATTCAAAGATATAAGCGAAGAAAAACAACTTATAATAATTAAACTTATAGCGGCAAGCGGGACGGAAATGTTCGACGAATTTCTGATGAAATCGCTTAATTCGGTTTCGTTATCTGTTAAATACGAAATATTATTATGTATGGATTCGTTGAAACGGAAAAAATTTCTGCCTGCGCTGTATCCAATTGCGTATCCGGATAAAAATATTATCAGAACCGCAAAAAAGGTTTTGACTAATTTAAAAAACTTGAAATAAAACAGATATGGAAAAAATATGCTTGAGATAAATTCAAAAATAAATTTAACCGACGAAGAATTCAAATTATTAAGCGACACGATAAATGAATTTTGCGGTCTTTATTATGATATATCAAAAAAATATCTTATAGAAAACAGATTGAGCCCGCGTCTGAAGAAATTAAATTTCACAAATTTTAAGGAATACTATTATTATTTAAAATACGATCCGAAACGGTTGCAAGAATTTGACAATATAACGGATTTACTGACAACTAACGAAACGTATTTTTTCAGAGAAACAGGTCAAATTAAAATATTAATCGACGAAATAATTCCGGAATTAATTAGAAATAACAAAAAATACATCAAGATATGGTCGTCGGCGGCGTCTTCCGGCGAAGAGGCATACACGATAGTAATGGAATTATTTGAAAACAATTTAATCAGACAGGACATAACATACGAAATAATTGGAACCGATATATCGTTAAAAATATTAGACGCGGCAAAAAGGGCGGCATATTCGCAGTTTTCTTTTAGAGCCGCCAATAGCTCTTATCTTGAAAAATATTTTATAAAAACCGGAAACAGTTCGGAATATCAATTAATAGACAAAATAAAAACAAAGGTAAGATTCGAAAGATTTAATTTGCTTGACGATACCGGATATATGAAGTATAAAAACGCCGACGTCATATTTTGCAGAAACGTGTTAATATATTTTGAAGATTCGATAAAAAAAAGAGTTGTGAACAATATGCATAAAATTTTAAATCCTAACGGCATATTATTTTTGGGGCATTCGGAATCTTTGTTTAAATTTTCCGTGGCGTTTGAATTAAAACAGTTTAAAAACGGACTTGGTTATATAAAAAAATAAAAAAGATTAAGGATAGATTTATATGAAAATTAGAGTTTTAATAGTCGACGATTCGGCGTTTATGCGGGTAACTTTGACGAAAATAATCGAATCTGAAGAGATAGTAGTATGCGGAACTGCGCGCGACGGAGTGGACGCGCTTGCGAAAATACCATTATTTCAACCGAACGTAATAATGCTCGACGTTCAGATGCCGAATATGGACGGAATAGAATGTTTGAAAAGGATAATGGAACTGCCAAAAAAAATTCCCGTGATTATGTTCAGTTCTATGACTATTGACGGAGCCGCGGTAACGCTTGAAGCTATGGATATCGGCGCCGTTGATTTCATAACCAAACCTTCAAAAGCAGAACTTGAAAGCATTGAAAGATTGAGAAGCGAAATACATTCAAAGATAAAAATCGCATCAAGGATAAATCTTTCAAAAGTCAATACAATCAAACAAAGACTTGAATTTGAAAAAAAACAGCGGGCGGAATCAGCCTGGGAAGCTCCTCAACCGCAGATAAAAGAACCGGTAAAACCGACGATTGCAGAACGAACAAAAACAAGCAGGATAGACGTGTGTCTAATCGGGACTTCGACTGGAGGACCGCCGGCTCTGCAAAACGTTTTTGAAAAAATACCCGCCGATTTCCCGGTAGGAATAGTGGCGGTTCAGCATATGCCGGTAGGTTTTACAAAATCGCTGGCTGACAGATTAAACAATTTATCCAAGATTCAGGTAAAAGAATCTCAGGACGGCGACATAGTGAAATCCGGACTTGGAATAATAGCGCAAGCCGGATATCAACTTGATTTTCAAAAACAGAATAACGTCGTAACGGTTAAACATCGAGCTCCTAAACAAGACGATTTGTTCAAGCCGGCGGTCAATGATATGTATTTTGCCGCCGCGAAAGTATATAAACCAGAAAATATAATGTGCGTTATAATGACCGGTATGGGAAACGACGGACTTTTCGCAATAAGAGAATTGAAAAAGCAGGGGGCATATATAATCGCGGAATCGGAAGAATCGGCGGTTGTATTTGGAATGCCCGGAGTTGTGGTTAAAGAAAATCTCGCGGACAAAATTTCTCCAATCTGGGAGATTGGCGACGAGATAGTTAAATACGTAAATAAATCTCGCGGATAATTTTTAATATGAATTTAAACGGTAAAAACATTTTAATAGCGTCAAACAACCTGAAATTGATAAATTATTTAACCGGTTATATTTTACAGAACAACGCTATTCCTTTTACGGCGAACGATTTAAACCAATCTTTCGACATAATCAAGAACGAAAGCATAGATTTGATTATTTCGGAAGCCAAATATTCTTCGGAGCGCAGAACGGAAAGCGAAGATTTGCTTAAATTTATAAATAAAAATTTTCTGTTTATTCCCGTCGTAATTATTTTAAAACAATATGAAATAAATTTGATTAAACATTCGTTAAAAAACGGAGCCACTTCTTTTTTTATAGAACCTTTCGATATAGACGATTTGATTTCGGAGATTAATAAAATAAAACCCATCAGAGTTAATTTCGACAATAGAATGAAAATTCTTAACGGTTCGTCTTTAAGATATTCGGTTGAGATTAATTCAAGCGCCGTCCTTGTCGGAGCGGTCGGGTTTAATATTTCCGAGATTTTTAAAATTCTGCATCCGGAAAAAACCGACGCCGTTAATTCCATAATGCTTGCCGCCAATGAAATTATTTTAAACGCAATAATTCACGGCAATAAAAACGACGAAAGTAAAAAAGTCAATATAACGGCTCTCATCGAATCAAACCGGTTTCAGATGATTGTTACAGACGAAGGGAATGGATTTGATTATCAAAATCTGCCGGATCCCACGGACAGTCAATTTATTTTTAAAGATTCCGGACGCGGCATATATTTGACAAAAATGTATTTTGACGAAATAAATTTTTATCTTGGCGGAAGCCGCGTTGAATTAATAAAAAATTTTAAATAGAAGCATTATTTTACGGAGGAAATTTTTTTTATGAATCTCATTAAACTCGAAGAAAACGTCATTTCGGACAATATCGAAAATTTTAAATCTCAAATCGATAAATTTTTTAGCGAATCAAAATTTAATATGACGATAGATTTCTCAAAAATTAATTTGATATGCAGTTCGGGACTTGGAGTGTTGATATCGGCTTTAAAAAAATCCAGAATTAATGAAGGCGACATAAAATTAATTATTCCGGAATCTAACGCGGAAATCACGCAGATATTCAATATAACGAGATTAAACACCGTTTTTACCATTTACAATAGTCAATGGGAAACGGATTAAAAAAATTTTTTCAGAACCGGTTTAACTGTAAAAAAACTAAGGTAATAAATATAAATTTTAAAACATTAAAAAATTTATAATATAAGCAAGGAGAAATAAAATTGAGCGCCAAACCAAACAATTCAGACAGCGATTTGAATTTTGAAGATTTAGACAAAGCGTTTGAAAACATCGACAAAGAACTCGAAGATTTAGTGGGAAACACAAAAAAAAACATATATCAACAGGCCGTAAAAAAAAATAAAGACGAAGAAATCGATGAAAAAGAATCTGATAGCGCTGCAAAACAACAGGGAGGCGGCGAATCAAAAAACGTATCATATTGTTTATCTTCCAATTTATTAACCTCGTCTCCGGCGGAAATTTTTAAAAAAATATCTATGCTTGAATTTGTGATGCCGGGGCAGCTTCTTCTTGTTCAGCAAAGAATCGTGAATAACTCGGTTTTATATTATCCTGGAAAAAACGTAGTGATGACCGAAGATTTTTCAAGATTTTACTCGACTGTAAAAGGCATAGTTTCATGGCGCGGCAGATATTTAACCGTAGAAGAAATGGACATTATAGACGAAGAAATTCCCGTAGGCGTAGGTCAATTGAATTATGAAAAATCGGTTTTTATAAAAGGAAAAGTCGCTAACGGAGTTAAAATCCGCTCTAAAGGAGATATTTACATAGAACAAAATATCGGCGACGTGGATATTTACGCCGAAGGCAATATTTATTTTATGAACGGAATAACCTCTCACGGAAAAAGCAAAATAACGTCGAAGGAATCCGTATATTCGCGATTTATAGAAAACTCGAACGTAAGAGCGGGAAACAACGTAATAATCGAAGAATCCGCAGTAAACAGCAATATAGTGGCGAATAATTGCATTGACTTGGTCGGCAGAAAACAAATTATAGTGGGCGGATCTTGTTCGGTAGGCAGTTTTATTAATTGCAAAGTCATAGGTTCGGAAAATTTCACCACCACAAATCTGACAGCCGGTCTTCTCGGCGATGAAAAAGACGAGCTTGAAAAAGGTCAAAACCGCCTTGTCTACATAAAAAAAAGATCGGTAGAACTCGATAAAAAATTAAGCGCGTTCGTGGTAAAAAAAGCTAACGGTCAGCTTACGGAAACCGAACAAAAAGAACTTGACGAAGGAAAGGAAGAAAAAAACAATTTAAAAGAAGAAGAAAAAAAAATTACGGAAATGATTAAAAGCACGGAGATAAAAATAGCGGAACGCAAAGATTCCCGAATCAACGCGGAAGAAAAAGTTTATCCCGGAATAAATATTTATCTTAACAAACAAATCTATAACGTTCAGAAAGAAATGCATAAAATATCGTTCATTCTCAAAGACAACGCGGTCGTTGCCGAAAAGTTTTCAAGAAAACCTCTGACGCTGAATTTCGCCGAAAAAATAGATTTGGAACAAAACAAAATTAATTTTGTCGATTACAAAAAAATCAGAAGAAGTTTTATAAGCGAAGGAAAATCGGTTCAGGATTTAATGGAAAAAGCCTGTTATTTTCTTGATTTATCAAAAGAACAGCTTGTCAATATAACTATCAACAAAACTGACAACGATTACAAAATAGCTTTTTTTGAAGTAAAAAAAGGAGAGAATCCAATAGCGGTAAGAAAAAAAGCCATGCAGGTCGTTTCCATAGAAAGAATTCAAGCTATTGGAGCTACGATTGAAGAATGTCTTTTAAAAGCTTCAAAAAGTCTAGGATTGCCGCCTGCTGAACTTGAATATAGAATAATTCAGGAAGGCGCCAAAGGAGTTCTCGGTTTTGGCAAAAAAGATTTTATATTAGAGGTAACAAAGAAAAAAGCGAAAAAAGTGATGCATCTCGACGAAAAACCCATCGACGGAAAAATAGAATTAAAAAATACAATCGAAGGATTGATGTTAAAAATAACAAGACCGCGCGGTTCCGGTAAAACTGTGGAAATCGAAGACGTTCATTCTCTTCTTGAATCAAAAAAATATCACAGGGATATAGATAAAAAGCTAATCGAAGAAGCCGTAAAAAACGCCGATGACGAAGCTGTTAAAATCGCTCCGAGACAACCGGAACTGGAACTTGACGGAAAATTTGAAATAGAAATATCTCAGGATAAACTCGCGGCTTACGTGAAAATCATTCCGCCAAAAAAAGGAGGGGTGTATCCAAATATAGTTGAAATTGAACACGACCTTCAGCAGCGCGATATAAAAAATATAAACGCAAAAGAGCTTGTGGAATCTTTTTCAGCCGCAAATAACAAGGAATATAAGGTTCAAGTGGCTCAGGGAAAACCCGTAAGTCTTCCGGTGCCGCCGAAAGTGGAATTGAAATTTGAAAACACGGCGGATAAAAAAGAAATCGGCGACGAACAAATAGATTTCAAATCCATATCGTCCATTGTTAACGTCATTGAGGGGCATCTTCTCGCAGTAATACAAAAATCCATACCCGGCGAAGCGGGCATAGATGTTTTTGGAAATGAAATACCTGTTTCTTCGCCTCCCGAAGTTCCTATAAAACCGGGGAAAAACGTCAGAGTATCGGACGACGGTTCAAAATATTTCGCTCAAATCGAAGGATGGGTAATGTTTGAGAATAACGTGTTAAAAGTCGAAGACGTATATCAAATAAACGGCGACGTGGATTATAATACCGGAAATATTTCATCGCTCGGAACCGTAATAATAAAAGGAGCCGTGAAAGACGGATTTAAGGTTGAAGCTACCGGAGATATTATTGTGAACGCGGTAGAAGCGGCGGAACTCATAGCCGAAGGCTCCATTATTATTAAGGCCGGCATTCAGGGTAAAGGAACCGCTTCAATCAAAGCAAAAGGCAATATTTACGCGAAGTTTATCGAACAATCAAACGTCGAATCGGAAGGAAGCGTTATAGTTACCGATTCAATAATGCATTCCAGCATATTGGCAAAAAGCGACATTATAGTAGTTAAAGGAAAGAAAGGATTATTATGCGGAGGAAAATACAGAGCCGGAACGGTTATCGCCTGTAAAAATATCGGCTCTAAAGTAGCTACAGCCACTACTCTTGAAGTCGGTTACGACCCGTATGTAAAAAAAGAACTCGAATCGGTTCAAACCAAATTGAATATATTAAAAAACGAATACTTGCAAACCAGACTGAATCTTCAGCGGTTAGTCAACGAGATAAAAGGAAACGAAGCGCGCGCTCCGCAGGAAAAAAAAGATTTGCTGAAAAAACTAACCGAACGTTATCAAAAAATGTCGCTTGAATTAAGAGAGTTGAACAATCATCTTCAGAGACTTCAGGTTAAGCTAAGAGAAAATAAAAAAGGTTATATTTTCGCGAAAGAAAAAGTATTCACGAATATAGAAATCAACATAAGAAACTTAACGTATAAAGTACGCGAGGAAATCAGCTTCTGCACTTTCTACGACGACAACGGCGAAATCAAATGGAAAGAGTTCGACGAAATCTGGTTAAATAAAAATTCGTCGGGCGTAAGCCAGCAGGATTCCGAACGTCAAAAAAAATAAAATTTTCAGGGAAAAATTTATGAGAATTAATTTTTTATTTATAACGATTATAATTTTTATAATTCAATTTTTAACAGGTTGTTCTTATAAAGATTATAAAAGAGCTCAAAAATTTGAAGAAGCCGGCGATTATCTTCGAGCGGCAAAAACATATCAAAGAGTCATTTTACGAAACAGAAACAACGCAAAATCATATCTCGGTCTTTCGGATTCTTTATACGGACACGCGATAAAAAAAAGCTCATATGACATTTTTCAAGAAAAAGACTGGTTAAACGCGTTAAAAGCTTTAGAGATTTCAAAAGACGTTAAAGACGCCAACTCGGAAAAACGAAAAGAAAATCTTCTAAACGTTTATAAAATATTATCCACAATATACATCAAATCGGATAAATTGGACGAAGCCGAAACGATTTTAAACAAAGCCCTTGAAATTAAAGACTCCGACGCGGATTTATATTTCAATCTCGCCTATATTTACGGAAAAAAAAATAAAACAGAAAAAGAAATCGAATACTACAAAAAATCCGCAGACTTAAATAAATCGCTGACCGAATCAAACACCAATCTGGGATTAATCTATAAAAAACTAAATTTGTTTGAAGACTCTGAAAAATATTTTAAAAACGCGTTAAAAACCGACACGGTCAATTATTCGCCTGAAATGTGTCTTGCGGATTTGTATATTGATAAAGCGGATTATCAAAGCGCCGAAAATATTTTGAAATCAATCGATATTTCCGGCATAAAAGACAACGCCGTAAAATCGGATTTTTTTAACAAAACCGGAGTCGTCAAACTGAAAAAAAAATTATTTCTCGAAGCATTCGACGATTTTAAGCAAGCGATTAAATTTAATTTCTGGAACGTAAAAGTCAGAATAAACACAGGCATTTTATTTTATGAAAAAGGCGAATACGAAACCTCGCTATCCGAATTCAAATCCGCCGCGGATCAGGATAATATGAATTTTAACGTTTATAATTATATGGGATTATGTCATATAAAACTTGGAAAATATCCGGAAGCTATAGAAAATTTTAATAAAGCGGCGTCCATAAATCCGCTTGAACCGGACGCTTACTATAATCTTCACTGCGTATATAATAATTTTCTTAACGACAAAAATAAATCCGAATACTATAAAATCAAATATGATACTCTGATAAAAAACAGGTAACCTTGAATTGACTGACCGCGCCAGTATCATATTACGTTATTATTTATTATAATAAAATATGATTTCAAATATTTTATTTGTTTCAACTTTGAACCGTAATTCGCGCGAGCTTGGCGGGCAGGAAATATTCATAAAAAAACTGATTCGGATTTTAAAATCGGAGGGATACGGATTTTACGTCGCTTCTCCCGCTTCGTTATATTCTAATGGCGATGATGCATTGGAAAGCGGTTGCGAGTTTTTCATCAATCCAAAAAAATTATTTTTTTTCAATACGTTATTTCAATTAAAAAAAATCGTAAAAAAAAAAAATATAAGCCTTATTCATTCAAACGATTGTTATTCCAATTTCTTAGCTTTCTGGCTTAAACTTATTTCCGGCGGCGCGTTAAAAACAGCCGCAATAATTCATGACGACTATTATTCGAACGACTCGCCGTTATTTTTAAAATTTAAAAAAAAATTTTATTATTTAACGGATAAATTAATTTTATCTTTTTTTGATTCGAACCTGTTTTACTCGGATTATCTATTAAAAAAACTTTCATTTAAAAAATCAATATTTCTTTCTCCGGGCATTGATTTTTTTTCGGAAGACGCTCCTTTGAATCTTCCGGCAAAAACTGCTGAAAAACTCAAAATCGGCTGGGTCGGGAGACCAGATTTTTTTAAAAAAGGATTCGACGTATTCTCAAATGCGGCAAAAAAATTAATCCCTGAAAATTCTTTTGAATTTCATATAGCAGGATTTTGCAATCCCGTTTTAATAAAAAATTATTTAGACATTCGCGACAAAAATATTTTTTTTCATGGATATATTAAAAACATCAATGTTTTTTTTAAAAAAATAGACGTTCTTGTTATTCCTTCAAGATACGAAGGATTGTGTCTTGTTTTTCTTGAAGCCGCCGCTCATAAAATTCCTTTAATTTATTCCGATATCCCCGTATTCGTTCATATAGCCAAAACGCTCGGCTATCCTCTGCCTCCGGCAAAAACCGGAGACGCGGACGATTTTATTAAAGGGATAAAAAATATCCGGTTTAACGATACGAAAGAATTAAACGAAATCCCTGAAAGAATCCGCGGTTTATATTCTTTTGAAATATTAAAAAATAAATATTTGAATTTTATAAACAGTATTGTAAAATAACTTATTCTATTTTTTTTATTAATAAATTATAATGCTTCATTATTCTGTAGATTTTATTTATTCAAAAAAAAAATTCATTAAATTTTTCTTGGTGGGATTGTCGTCGTTCATTGTTAATCTCGCGGCCTTATACTTGTTTATTTTAATTTTTGAAAATTTACGAGCAATCGACAGAATCGCCGATATTCTTCCTATTCAGCAAAAAGAAAAATTTCCGGCTGACCTTGCAAATGTTATAGCTATTGAAATTTCTATTTTATTTAATTATTTTTTTAGCCGCAACTGGACGTGGAATCACATTGAAAAACATCACGGAAAACTATTGGCGCTTCAATGTATAAAATTTCACCTCGCTATTCTTCCGGGCGGCATTATAAGAGTTTTCTTATTCCCTGTTTTGGCGCATATAGGAAAAATCAATCCGACTGTCAACACTATGATAGGCGTAACTATCGCTATGTTACTGAATTTTCTGTTTTACGATAAAATCGTTTTTACATCTAAAAAAAGAAAAGGACGACAAATTGAAGTGTAAAATCTGCGGGTCTGAAAACACAAAAAATCTGTTTGTAAAACCGGATAAAACCGGACTTGCAAAATGCCTCGACTGCGGCGTTTTTTTTACCGAACCAAAACCGGAAGAATCGTTGATAAAATCTTTTTATAACAATTCCGATTATTTCAATCACTGGTTCAAATATAAAAACGTCAAACTGAACACTGATATGAATAGGTTTGAGGGTATTTTAAAATTCGTTTCAAAACCCGAAAAATTACTTGATTTCGGTTGCGGCCCCGGTTTTTTTCTTAATATTGCAAAATCAAAATGCGGCGAAGTCTACGGAATCGAATATTCCGATTTCGCCATTGATTACGCTAAAAAGGAACTAAACTTAAATATTGAAAAATTCTGCGGATTTCCTTTGAGATTCAAGGATAATTATTTTGACGTTATTACAATCTGGCACGCGCTCGAGCATCTTGAAAATCCCAAAGAAATTATTGACGAATTCCGCAGAATTTTAAAACCAAACGGTTTGCTTGTAATTGAAATACCAAACGTCCACGGGCTTCTTTCGATTATCAGAGGTAAAAAAGCGCTTCCTTTAATCGAACATCTTTTTCATTTCAATGCCGGCGGTTTATCAACGCTTCTAAATAATTCGGGTTTTAAAATACTATCTATTACTCCGGGAAAACCTGGTTACACAAGAACCGGAATAAAAATACTGATAAAAAAAGCATTAGCCGCGCTTGGATATTTTATATATAAAATATCAGGATTAAACTACGGCGACGCCATACTCGCATATTGCGAAAAAAAATAAACTTAAGTTATAAATAAATTTTTCGAAAAAATGAATTTAAAGAATGGAGCGGGTGACCGGGATCGAACCGGCGACATTCACGTTGGCAACGTGACGCTCTACCATCTGAGCTACACCCGCAAATTATATAAAAAATTCGGCAATAATTTTAAAAATTATCTTTTATAAAATATATATAATTATTAAAAATGTCAATATTTTTCTTTATTTTTTTTTATTTTTTTGTATGATAATAAGTTATGAACGCAGAAAAGACATATTCTCAAGCCATAGAATATATGAATAACAGGGAATACACTCTCGCTATTGTTTCTTTTTCCGAAGCTCTGGAAAAGAATTATTTAGATTCGAAAACTCATTATTATCTCGCTATTTGCTACGCCAATCTGAAATATTTCAAGGAAACGCTTGAAGAAATCGAACTCGCGTTAAACGAGGATCTTGAATTCGAAGCTAAACTTCAACTGCATTATTTGAAAGGATACATTCTTTTTCAGCAGGAAAAAAACGATGAGGCGCTGAAAGCGTTCAAGCAAACGCTTGAATTCGACGAAAAAAATCAGATAGCGGTTTCAGGCATAGCTTACTATTATTTTAAATCCGGCGATTACAAAAAAGCTATGGAATATTACGAGCAAGCATACGCTATGACTCCGGATAATCCAAAAGCTATGAACAATTACGGTTATTTAATGATGATGAATAACGGAGATTTAAAAAAAGCGGCGGATTTATGCAAAACTGCCTTAGAAAAAAAACCGGATAATCCGGCTATTCTTGACAGCGTAGCGTGGAGCAGTTTTCTTCTCGACAACATCAAATCCGCAGTTCTCGCAATAACGAAAGCCATTAAATTATCTCCAAATATAGACGACATAAAAAAACATTATTCGACTATATCGGAAAAAGTAAAAAAACTTTTAAAGAAATAAATGAATCCTGATTGTCTAATCATCGCTCACGATTTTCCTCCTTTCGCAGGCGGCGGCGTTATGCGCGTTCACAAATTCGTCAAATATCTTCCGCATTACGGAATTAATCCGGTTGTGTTGACGATAAACGATAAATATTATATTTCTAAAGACTTCAGTCTGCTTGACGAATATAAAGAATCAATGCCTGTCCGCAGGACAAAATCCATTGATTTAAAATATTATTACAGCGTATTGAAATTTAAAAAAAGAAAAGACAACACAAAAGAAATTTTCGGAGTCGATAAAAAATCGGTATCTGCGCGTTTTTTCGATAATCTGTCCGCAAGTATTTTAATTCCTGATTTAAAGGTTTTATGGCTCCCGTTCTGTCTTTATAACGCCGTAAAAATCATAAGAAAACACAATATAAAAAAAATTCTAATCACTTCGCCGCCTCATTCGGTTCAGCTCGCCGGAATAGTTCTGAAAAAGATTTTTCCGGACATAAAAATAATCGCTGATTTCAGAGATTTATGGACAGATTACGACGTCTACACATATCCTTTCAAATACGTAAAAATATTTGAAGAACGGATGGAACGCGCTGTTTTAAGAAATTCCGATAAAATAATTTGCGCCACAAAAAGCATAGCGGCAAGATTTTCAAAAAAATATAAAGATATTTCAGAATCAAAATTCGAGGTTATTACAAACGGGTTTGACCCGGAAGATTACGAGGAATTAAAAAAAACAGTTTCCTTGAATTCAAACGAAAAAAAAGATTATTTAAAAATAGTTTATTCGGGATCGTTAAACGACTGGCGAAATCTCGAAAATTTAATCTGCGCGTTAAAAAAACTGTTTGACGAAAAAAAAATTGAAAGAAACAAAATAAATATAACGCTTTGCGGTCACATAACTGAACGGGATTTAACCAACATAGAAAAAAACAAAATGACGGATATTTTCGCGGTTGTTCCAATGGAAAATCATAAATCAAGCATAATTCGGTTTGCAGGCGCGGACGTAACGCTTCTGATAATCGGAGCGCTGGAAGGAAATGAGGTGCTTACCGGAAAATTATTCGAATATATCGGTTCTCAAAAAATCATATTCGGAATCGTTCCAAAAAATGGAGAAGCTGAAACCGTAATAAAAAAATATAATCTCGGATACTCGGCGAATACCGATTCAGTCGATGAAATCGCCGAACGTCTTTACGAAATATACGAGGTCTTCTTTTCCGGAAAACTCGTTTTTAACGGCGACCCTGCGGCAACCGAAATTTTTTCAAGAAAACCGCTTGCCGGAAGACTGGCGAAAATAATTAAAGAAATTTATTGAATTACTCAAATATTGCAGGTAAAATATGGGAAATCGCAAATTAAGTTTTAATATATTCTGTTTTAAGAGGTGTTGAACTATGGGTATGAGCAAAATATTAGGAATAGGGAATTCGCTTGTGGATATGATGATAAGGATTCCGGACGAAACATATTTAACGAAATTCAATCTTCCAAAAGGGAGTATGAATCTTGTGGATTCAAAATTAAGCTCGGCTATATTATCTGAAACCAAACAATACATTTCTCAAAAATCGGCGGGCGGTTCAGCCGCGAATACGGTATGCGGATTAGCTCAACTCGGAGTCAAAACAGCATTCATAGGTAAAATCGGGAAAGATGAAACCGGCGCTTTTTTCAAATCGGATTTAATAGCGAACGGCGTAGATGAAAAATTATTTTACAGCCGGGATTCCGAATCGGGCAGAGTGGCGGCTCTGATTACTCCGGACAGCGAACGCACTTTTGCGACATATCTTGGAGCTTCCGTAGAATTATGCGCGGAGGATCTAAAAATCGATTTATTTCAAGGATACGATATTTGTTATATTGAAGGATACCTTGTTCAAAATCATAAACTGATTGAAACCGCATGCAAACTGGCGGCGGACGCGGGCTGCGAAGTATGCATCGACCTTGCAAGCTACAACGTGGTAAATGAAAACAAAAAATTTATCGAAGAAATCATAGAAAAATACATTAACATAATATTCGCTAACGAGGAAGAATCAAAATCAATCACCGGAGAAGACCCTGAAAAAGCCCTTCATATACTCGGAGAACTTGTCGATATAGCGATAGTTAAAATAGGTAAAAAAGGTTCGATGGTCAAGAAAGGAAACGATATTTTTAAAGCGGGAGTCAGAAAAGCTAACGCAATAGACACTACCGGAGCCGGAGATTTATTCGCTTCGGGATTTTTATACGGATATATTAATAATTATCCGTTTGAAAAATGCGCCGAACTCGGTTCGATTACTTCGGGATATGTCGTTGAAACGCTCGGCGCAAAAATGAGCGGCGAAACATGGACGAATATTAAAAACGATATAGCGAAAATTTAAATTTTATTATGAAAAATTCCCGAAAACTCGAATTTATTTGGCATAAACAAATTGCGAAACAATCCGGACTTTTTTATTTGATTCTAAAAATATTTTCGGGAATTTATTTTTGTATAATTTGGTTGAAGCATAAGGCTTCAGAACTAAAATTAATTCCGGTAAAAACATTTGACAACCGAAGCATAATAAGCGTCGGGAACATTACGGTAGGCGGAACCGGAAAAACCCCTATGGTCGAATACATTTCCAATCTGATGACGGAATTAAATATGAAAACCGTCATAGTTTCAAGGGGATACGGAAGCCAAACAATTGACGATACCAGAGTAAGAATAGTTTCCAACGGCAGAGATTTGTTGTTGAAACAGGTTGAAGCCGGCGACGAGCCTTATATGCTGGCTTTGAAGTTAAAAAAAATTCCCATAATCGTAAATAAAAACCGAATCAAAGCGATTGACGCGGCAATTAATCTTTTCGACCCTGAAATAATTCTGCTTGACGACGGTTTCCAGAGACTTAATTTAAAAAAAAATATCGAGATATTAATGTTCGACGGAACTGCGGATTTAAAATTATACAAAATGTTTCCAGCGGGAATTTTAAGAGATTTGCCATCGGCTATGCGCAGAGCGGACGTATGCGTAATAAACAAAATCCGGATGAGCGAAGCAAATCCGAATCTGATAGATTTCATAAGATTTCATAATAACAGCATTCCGATTTTTTTCAGCAATTACAAATTGTCTTCGCTTCACAGATTAACGGACGATAGTCATGTAAATTTTCCGGAAATCGAAAATAAAAGCGTCACTCTTTTCGCCGGAATCGGAAACGTCAAAAAATTCAAGGATATGGTTAAAACCGCGTTTAAACCTAAGACGATAAATTTTATAAAATTTCCCGACCATCACAATTATAATCCGGTCGACGTCAAACGCATTCAACTATTCTGCAAAATCTCCGATTACGTTATAACGACATACAAGGACGCCGTTAAACTAAAAGATAAATTTGATTATTTTAACAATATATTATATACTGTGATTGATATGGAAATGGAAGACGAGCAAAGTTTTAAAGACGTTATACATTATTATTTAAAGGATGAATAAAAATATGAAACTAAAATTTTTTATTTTAACCTCTATTATTTTATCAATTTTAATCTGTCAATCCTGCAAAACGACAGACTCTGAAAATAAAAAATCTCCAATAATCATCGGGGGTCAGAAAGAAGTCGAGATTAAAGTCAACCGCCCCAAAAATCCGCCTTTAGTTTATAACGATAAAATTTTATCTCAAAAAAGAACGGTTGACAAACTCAGCGTTATAACGGACGAATCAATCAATATGAACCGCAAATTTCAAAGAGTCGAATTGTTTATCCCAAATGCGAACGCGGGAATAATGAAACTTGTGGACGGAAACCTTTGGATATATCTGGAAGAAACAAGAAAATTTTACGACGCGGGCTGGTATATTTACAATTATCAGGATAAAACAGTAAAAAAATCGCTGCGCACATATTTTGATATGGATTTAATCGCGGAGTTGTCGCCAAAATACAACAAAAAAGAATATTATTATTTTAAAAAAATCGATTTTGATAAAATCAGATTATTCAAATTTGGAAAATCCGTATACACGTGGCTGTATTCCTCTTTCAAAAATGAAATACCGGACTCAAAAATATTATGCATAAACGCAAACGAAGAGCAAGGCGAAATTTGGTTCGGATTCTCCGATAAAATAAAAAAATTCGATATGAAAACAGAAATGTGGTCGGAACCTTATAAGGAACGGACGTCGTCAAATTCAATACAATCCTCGGAAATAGCGGAGATAATAGTATATGCGGATTACGTTTGGTTTATAACGTTCGAATGCAATATAATAATATACGATAAATTAAGAGACATCTGGAAGACCTGGAAACCCGACGATTTTTCCTGCAGCTATATGAGTCTAATATCAAACGACGAAAATTTTGTCTGGTTTAAAAGCGACGCGGGAATTTGGCAATACAACAAATCAAACAGCGAATGGTATGAATTCGATTTGGCAAACTATCTCGGAAATAAAGTCATAAAAAACGTTTTAATCGACGAATATAATAATTTTTTAATTGAAACCATAGATGAAATCGGGTATTATAATCGGCAAACCGACAATTGGGAGATTCATAAAAAAGCTAATTTTCCGGCAAAAAACAGAAACAGCGAAAATTATTTAAACGCCGTATATTCGCTTGTAAAAAAAAATAACGCGATATGGATTTCAACGGAAACCGGACTTCTTGAATATAACGCTTCAACCCGCGCGTGGATAATAAGCGATAAAAAAGATATGAACGATAAATTCAGAACCGATTTCACTCATTTCGGCGAATTATATTTAGACGACGATTATCTGTGGATTGGAACAAACGACGGATTATTCAGATTAATCAGAAGATAAAAATCATTAAATGATTACAAAAAAACTCGGCGATACGGTAAGAGGCTGGTTTATCGGAGACTTTGAAAAAGCGATTTACAAAACCAAAGAATTCGAAGCCGCGGTGAAATTCGATAAATCAGGAACGTATTATAAAAAACATTATCATAAAAAATGCGCCGAAATAACAGCGGTAGTTTCAGGTCAGATAAAAATGAACGGCAATGATTTTTTTCAAGGAGACGTATTTTAATAGAACCGAATGAAAAAGCCGATTTTGAAGCCGTAGAAGATTCTCGAAATCCCTGCAAATTATGACTATTAATGACTAAACCTAAAAAAAATAAGGGTTTTCGGGAAGATTCTTTCACTGTAATAATAAAAACTGCGAGTCTTTCTAACGATAAATATTTTTGCGTCGCATAACTAAACAATAAATTCAGACAACCCGAAGTCAGGGGAACGAATCTGATACCATATTGAAAAAAAGCCGCAGGTCAGTACCGGGGAAAACAGTTTCAGTTTCATTTAATTTTTGGCAGAGAAAACGCG
>Ga0116156_10001159_pt1 | contig 26462 bp, 9 predicted proteins | sample AD_UKC045_MetaG_FD_89891 | JGI IMG/M metagenome (GOLD analysis project Ga0116156, IMG submission 89891) | Active sludge microbial communities of municipal wastewater-treating anaerobic digesters from USA - AD_UKC045_MetaG | ecosystem: Engineered > Bioreactor > Anaerobic > Digestate | place: USA... | reverse complement strand
CCTGCAGACGGAGATCCGTAGCGGTCCGAGCGGGCCCCGAGCGCGGCGGGGCATCCTGCAGGATGAACTGCAGCGGTTGCGGGTGGCGTTGGGTTTGTCGGCGGAAAAAACGTTGCGAGATTTCGACGGAGGCGAGCGCAGAGGGGCAAGTGTGACCAAAGTATCGAGGGACGCCCCGACGCCTTAAACGAGCGTATAGGCGTTGTTTTCGGTAGCGGCCAAAGCTGGCGAGAATTGGCGGACGGTCCCCACGGGGACAAAAACAAGACTTGCCCTAGTTGACACATAGCCCATTAAGTGATACGACCGGCTTGTATGAACTGCAAACCACTACGGGAGAAACGACCGATGGGTAAGAAGCGAGCAAGGCGGCAGTTGCTTTCCGAGCAACTACGGGAGATCATCGAGGCCGGCCCGGTGACCCGTTACCGAATCAGCAAGGAAACCGGCATCGACGCATCCCAGTTGTGTCGGTTCGTGGCCGGCAAGGGCGACATGTCATTGAGGACCGTTGACAAGATCGGCGAACTGTTGCGGTTGCGGTTCGTGCAAGATCAGGAGTGACGCGGGCGGCTGCAGGCAGGCGGCCCCGATCCGAAGAAAGGCAGGTGAAACGGTGGCGAGTGTATTCAAGCTGAAGCAGTATCGAGAGATTCCCCACGGCGCAAAGATCATCACGTTTCGACGCCGGCGCTACGCGACTTGGACGGATGCGGATGGCAAGGCCCGACGCGCACCATTGAACGCGGCCGGTGATCGAATCGTTTTAGAGGCCGAGTTCTACACAATCCAGTACTACGACGAACACGGCAACCGGCCCAAGGTGCCTACTCGCATTGCCGACAAGCAAGCTGCACGGGATACCGCCCGGACCTTGGAACAAGAAGCCCTGAAGCGCAAGAACGGACAAATCGACGCCAAGGCAGAACGCTACGCCAACGAAGCCCGGCGGCCCCTCGGTGAACACTTGGCGGACTTCCGGCAGTACCTGCAGGATAAGCAGAACTCGCCCAAGCATGTTGACCTACTCTGTTCGCGGGTGGGCAAGCTGGTTGACGACTGCAAGGCCGAACACATCGGGGATCTGACAGACGCGGCAGTGATGGCTGCTATCGGGGCGATGAAGGCCGGCGGGGCAAGTCTGCAGACCTGCAATCACTACATCCGCGGCATCAAGCAGTTTTCCCGATGGTTGAAGCTGCAGAAACGGACGGCCGACGATGCCCTAGCAGCCCTGGCAGGATTCAACGTTGAAACCGACCGGCGGTATGTCCGGCGCGAAATGACGCCCGATGAACTGGTCGAGTTGCTGCGGACGGTCGAGACGTACACAACGGCGATGCACAACATGCCCGGCCCCGATAGGGCGATGGCTTACCGGGTGGCCCTCGGAACTGGTTTCCGAGCAAAGGAACTCCGCAGCCTGACGCCGGCAAGTTTCGATCTGGACGCGGACCCGGCGACGGTAACGGTCGATGCTGCCTACAGCAAGCGACGCCGGCTTGACGTGCAACCGATACGGCAGGACCTGGCGGAACTGTTGCGGCCCTGGCTGGCACGATACAAACGCGATGAACGCCCGTTTGCGGCGATGCCCGAAGCAACGGCCCGGATGCTACGGGATGACTTGGACGAAGCCCGGCGGCGATGGCTGCAGGACGCCAAGACGGACGCGGAAAGGAAGGAACGCGAACGGTCCGACTTCTTGAAGGCCAAAGACTCGGACGGCCGGATACTCGACTTCCACGGCACGCGGCATACCTACGTTTCGGCAATCGTGGCCGGCGGGGCATCGGTCAAGACCTGCCAAGAGTTGGCCCGGCATAGCACCCCGACCTTGACCATCGGCAGATACTCCCACGCCCGGTTGCACGACCTGACGGCCGCCTTAGATGCCCTCCCCGATTTCAAGCCCTCGCCCCCGGCGACGCCGGAACCTGCAGCGGCGACTGGTACGGATAACGTTTCCCCCGCGAATTGGGGTAGAAGCAGCAAAAGAAGCAGCAGTAGAACGGCAACAAGTGACGAAACGCGGGGCGCTAGTGGCGAACCGTCGAACGGTAGGAGAGCGGTCGAAAGCGACGGAAACCAGCAACAAGACGCCGGCCCTAACGTCTTGTCGTTTGCAGACTTGGCGAAAAACGACCCGCAAGCGGCGGAACGTGGCGAGAAGGGAAAACGGCGGGCAAAGCAAGAGGCGCCGGTGGGAGTCGAACCCACGAATGGCGGTTTTGCAAACCGCTGCCTTAGCCACTTGGCTACGGCGCCATCACTTGCGGAGATTAGAGAATTGGATCGTTCCGGTCAAGAGGTTCTGCGGGGGCTGGGTGGAAATAATGCTCCGAACGGGTCCTGCCGGTTGAGGAAATGCAGAGGATTGGCTAGCAGCGTCGGCCTTCCACGGCCCGTCGCAGAGTCTTCCCAGTCGGATTGAACGGAAAGGCGGGGCGCAGTTTTGCAGAGCGATGCTGCCCAAACTCGATTGGTACAGTAGCGGGAACGTTTCGAGGCTGGGAGTATTTGTAGCACGGTTCTCCAGAGCCGTGGATTTTGTCGCAAAACACAAAGGAAATCGGCACGGCTCGGAGAGCCATGCTACGGGCGCCTGCTAGAACTTAGGAGGTCACGGATGGGACTGTTCAATTGGAGTTTCCGATCGGGTGACGAGGAGCAGCTCCAGGACCTGGCGTTGCGGGTTGTACAGCGCAGCTTGGATGAGGTCCTGCAGCGGGTGACCGCGTTGACGCCCCAGATGTCGCCTGCCGAAACGCGGGGCTACATCCGCGCTCGCGCGGCCAAAGTCATCAACCGGGAAATCGTTGCGGCTTACGCGGCCGATCAACGCTTGCGGCCGGGGGATCGGACGAGACTGGTCTCGCTGGTAACCGACGCGCTGGTCACGGCTGTCTCCCAGCCGCGGCGCATGGGGCGGCGGACGATGGCCGCGTAACGCCCGGATCAGGTGCGATTGTGTTGCCGAGTTCTTAGAACCAGCAACAGAACCGAAATCGGAGACCTTCGGTCGGCGGTTTCGGCGGGGTCGGGAGACCCACGCCGAACTTCGAGATTAGGTGAAAGATTAGGTGGCGGGGAACGCGGGTCAGGGGCGAGCCCAGCGCCAGTACGTCCGCCGCCAACGGAAGCTGATGCGGCCGCTGAAGTAGGCCAGCAGGCCGGAGAGGGTGAGCATCATCAAGCACCAGGTGGTTGCCTGGTGTCCCGGCAGCTTGTCCCCCAGCTCCAAGAACTGGACAAGCTGGCTCTGCTGGTTGGCCAGCGTCAGCGCCCCCAACAGCGCAGCATAGGCGGTGGCGCAGACGAGCATCACGATCGACATCACCCAGGCGGTCGCCCAATCCGGCAACTGCATCAGGTACACGGCGTAAGCGATCTGGAGCCCGCCGGCCAGAAACAAGGCCAGGGCCCAACGGGAAATCCCAGCGGATTCGGCCTGCCGGGCGTGCGCGACCATGTCCAGCAGGGCGGGAATCATGCCGATCACGGCCAGCGCCACGGCCCACATGCCCAGTTGATAGACGGGCCAGCGTTTGAGCCAGTCGTATTCGACGCCGGGAAGTGCCATTGGCACGGGCGCGGGCGGCGGCTCGGATCGCGACACGGGCGGCGGCGGAACGAGAGGCGGAGCGACCACCGCGGGCGACGCGGAGTCAGCCGGCGGCGGAACGGAGTCCGCGTCCAATCGCGGCAGAGGCGGAGGAATCGCGGCTGGAGGTGGAGCCGTCTCGGTCGCCGGTTCCGACGCCGAATCCAAGGGCGGCGGGGCAGCGGCGGCCGACTCGCTGGCTGCCAAGGGATCGTCTTGTTGGCAACACGTCAACTTGGGCGGTTGCGGCGGTTTCCGGGCGGGCAGCGGGGGTGGCGACGACTTGGACGGCAGTGGTGGGGCCAAGCCGTTGTCGATCGCTTCCGGCGAGATGCTCAAGTCGGCTGCGACTGCTTCAGTGGGCTGTCCGCGCGGCGTTGCCTCGCACGATTCGGCGGGGACGGTTTGCGGTGTGCCGCAAGACGGGCAGCGCACGATTTGCCCAACTCGCCGCCGAGGCACTCGCAGCAACCGGTCGCAGGAGGTACAACGCAGTTTCACAGGCATGCGGTTCTCGGGTTGCGCTAAGCGGAGTTTCCCGAAAAGGGGACAGGACCCTTTTGGGCGAAGCCCCCTTCGGGCCGTTCCGGCAAAAGGGGCCTGTCCCCTTTTCGCGAAACGCGCCGGTCCGGGCGAACGATGGTATTGTGACCGCGAGGCCAGCCGATGTCCAGGCCACCGCGTGGCGACGGCGGCACGCCGTGCGCGAGATGGCCCTTATGTAGCCTGACGCCCGCAACCCAATTCGAAGCACGAAATCCGAAATTCGAAACAAACTCAAGACGCGAAATCCAAATGTTCAAGACTCCAACCTCCTGTCTCTGCACGGGTGCGGCGAAGTGGTCTACGCCGCAGCCGTCACTTGCCGTACACTGAGTTGTTGCGGGTCCGGATGGCACCATCATTCTTTTGCGAAGGCGTCGCCATGGCCAAGACGATGTCGCTGGGCAGCTACTTGTTGGATCAACTGGGGAGGCGGGGCGTCAAGCACGTCTTCGGCGTGCCCGGCGATTACGTGTTGCGGTTTTACGATCTAATCGAACAGAGTCCCTTGCGGCACATCGGCACGACGCGGGAGGACGCGGCGGGGTTCGCGGCGGACGCCTATGCACGCGTGCGGGGCCTGGGCGCCGTCTGTGTCACGTACTGCGTGGGCGGCTTGAATCTGGCGAACCCGGTGGCCGGGGCGTACGCGGAGAAATCTCCGATCGTGGTGATCAGCGGCGCGCCGGGGCTGAAGGAGCGGGAGCGGAATCCCCTGTTGCACCACCGCGTCCGCGACTTTTCCACTCAGCGCAAGGTCTTCGAGCAGATTACGGTCGCCAGCGCTGCGCTGGAGGACCCCGCCACGGCGTACCACGAAATCGACCGCGTGCTGCAGGCCGTGGAACGCTACAAGCGGCCGGGCTACATCGAGTTGCCGCGGGACATGGTCGATGTGGTGTCCCCCCATCGTCCGCGCCGCGCTGCGGCGGCGGACGCGGCGGATGCCGCGGCGCTGGAGGAATGTCTGAGCGAAGCCTTGGCGATGCTCAATGGCAGCCGCCAGCCGGTGATTCTGGCGGGCGTCGAGATGCACCGCTTCGGACTCCAGGAAGCCCTGGTCCAACTGGCCGAACGGACGAAGATTCCTGTCGCGGCAACGGTGCTGGGCAAGTCGGTAATCAGCGAAGACCATCCGCTGTACTTGGGTGTGTACGAAGGCGCCATGGGGCAAACCGAGGTGCAACGGTACGTCGAATCCGCCGATTGCGTGCTGATGCTGGGCTGCTTTATGACGGACATCAACTTGGGGATCTACACCGCCAACTTGGAGACCAGCCGGACGATTTACGCCACCTCGGAGAGGATTTCGATTCGCCGCCATCAGTTCGGCGAAGTCCCGCTGAGAAGTTTCGTCCAGGCGCTGTTGCAGGCGGACTGGCGGCGGCGAACGCGGCCGCGCATCCCTCCGCGCACGGCTCCCTGGGGCGGACGGCCGCGTGACGATTCGCCGATCACCGTCCGGGCCCTGTTTCAGCGGCTGAACGAGTTCCTCACGCCGGACATGGTGGTCATCGCCGATATCGGCGATTCGCTGTTCGGCGCGGCGGACCTGACCATCCATCGCCGGACGGAATTCATCAGCCCGGCCTACTACACGTCGATGGGCTTCGCCGTCCCGGCGTCCCTGGGGGCGCAGCTGGCCAATCCCGCGCTGCGGCCATTGGTGCTGGTGGGCGACGGAGCTTTCCAGATGACCGGCTTGGAGTTGTCCACCACGGCGCGCCTGGGCCTGAACCCGATCGTGATCGTGCTGGACAACCACGGTTACGGCACGGAGCGGCAGATCGGGGAGGGGCCGTACAACGACATCACGGACTGGTCGTTCTGCAAAGTGCCGGAACTGCTGGGCAGCGGGTGGGGATTCGTCGTGAATACGCCCGCGGACTTGGACAAGGCGCTGCAGGCGTCGTTGGCCAACCGGGATACGTTCAGCATCATCGAGGTGAATCTGGACAAGTACGACACGTCGCCCGCGCTGACCCGGCTTGGCCAGCGGCTGAGCAAGCGGGTGCAGGGGAAAGCGCAGCGGGACGTTGTGGTGTAGCACGGCTGGCTCGCCAGCAGTGCTGAATCGCGAGAATTGAATTCTGTACATCTGACCCCACGCACCTGACACCGCACCGAATGAACGCCGCCGAAGCAAAACATCCACCGCTGCCGAGAAACGTCAAGCTGCTGGGCTGGGCCAGCTTGCTGAACGATGTGGCCAGCGAGATGGTTTATCCGCTGCTGCCCCAGTTTTTGGTCCAGGTTCTGGGCGGGAACAAGCTGTACCTGGGACTGATCGAGGGTGCGGCGGACACGGCGGCAAGTCTGCTGAAACTGGGCTCCGGCGGCTGGTCCGACCGGCGGGGCGCACGCAAGGGGTTCGTGGTGTTCGGCTATGCTTTGGCCGGCCTCTTGCGGCCCTTGCTGGCCGTCATCTGGGCACCTTGGCAACTGCTGGCCATTCGCGTCGGCGACCGGGTTGGCAAGGGGCTGCGGACGTCGCCGCGGGACGCGATGATCGCGGATTCCACGGCCCCGGAACTGCGCGGGCGGGCGTTCGGCTTCCACCGTGCGATGGACCATTTGGGCGCGGCCCTGGGACCGGTGTTGGCGGCCGCCTTCCTGTGGTGCTGGCCGGGGCAGCTGCGGTGGCTGTTTCTGCTCACCTTGGCACCCGGCTTGGTGATCGTGCCGTTGCTGCTGTTCGGCCTGCGCGAGGCGCCGCCCGGCGGGCAAGAGGCCGCACGCGGCAGTTGGACTTTGGCGCCGTTCGATCGCCGGTTTCGCATCTACCTGGTGGCGGTGCTGGTGTTTTCGCTGAGCAATTCCAGCGACGCGTTTTTGCTGTTGCGAGCCGGCGAGCTGGGCGTGGCCACGGCGCTGCTGCCGCTGTTGTGGTGCGCCTTTCACCTGGTCAAGAGCGCCGGCAACGCGTTGGCTGGGCGTTCGGTCAACCGCTTTGGCCCGCGGGCGATGATCCTGGTCGGTTGGTGCCTGTACGCTGCGGTGTACTTGTTGTTCGGTTTGGCCACCGCCGCCTGGCACGCGTGGGCCCTGTTCCTGGGCTATGCCTTCTTCTTCGCGTTGACCGAGCCGGCGGAAAAGACGCTGGTCGCCAGCCTGGTCGACAGCGATCATCGCGGTCTGGCGTACGGCTGGTTCAACTTCGCCATCGGCCTGGCGACGCTGCCATCCAGTCTGATCTTCGGTATGCTGTACCAGCAGTACGGCGCGTTGGCCGCATTCGGCTGCGGCTCGGCGTTGGCCGTGACGGCCGCCGGCATCCTGTTGCCGGTTTCGCTGCCTCGGACACCCCGTGTGGACAGCCGCTGACTGGACGAAGTCGCGAACGGTGCGGCGTTAGCCCACCGTTGCCTGTGATGCGTGTAGAAGGAACGCGGAGAGCCGGACGGGCTAGCGCCCGACGTTTGCCGGGCAAGACAGGCCATCCGAAGGAGAATCACATGTTCATCCATCGTCGTGCCGTCCTTCTCCTGGTGCTGCTGACCACGCTCAGTTCCGCTGGCGCCGAGCCGCCGCAGGCTGTGCCGGAGCCTCGTCTGACCATCGTCACCGCGTCGTCCCATTGCGACTGGACGTGGGGGCACACCCGCGCCTGGCACGCGGAACGTTACGCCCAGATCATCCGCAACGTGTTGTTGTTGATGCGCCGGCACCCGCATTACGTGTGGCAGTTGGAGACGGAAAACGAGGAACTGGCCCCGTTTCTGGAACAGGCCCGGCAGAAGTGGCCGGAGTTGATCGACGAGTTCTGGCAGCGCGTGCGGGAGGGCCGCATCGAAGTGATCGGTGCGATCAGTGCTCCGCGTCTGTGCGAAGTCTATCCGGAAACCATGGTCCGCAATCTGGTGCTGGGCAAGCAGTATTTCCGCGCTGGCGCGCCGGGCGTCCCGCAGCCGGTCTACCACGCGGTGGACGTGATGGTGGGGCACTCGCAGATGCCGCAACTGCTGACGCAGGCCGAGTACCGGTGTTTTGTGTTCTCCCGGCCCAGCCAGCAGAAGCAGGTCTTCTGGCGCACGGGATTGGATGGGACCCGCATGCTGTCCGTGCTGCAACACTACGGCTTTGGCGGCGTCCAGGCCGGGGGCATTGCGCTGGAATCCCACAGCGGCGACGACATTCTGCCGTCGGAGGATCTGGTCAAAGCCGCCGCCACTTGGGACTCGAACAGGAAGGTGCTGGCCACCAGCGCCCGCTTCTTTGAGGAAGTCGAGCGAACGGGCTGCAAATTGCCCGAACTCAAGGGCCCGCTGGACTCGCTGGAAAGCTTTTGTTGCGGGACTGGACTGCACGGCAACCGCAACCTGTACACCTGGAACAATCAAAACGAGGATCTGCTGCTGGCCGTCGAACGGGCCCAAGTCATGGCGTCCGCACTGGGCGGGCGCAGTTCGCCGTCCACGAGGATGCGCTGTGGCACGACCTGTTGTCCTGCGTGGGCCACGCGATTCTGTGGAGCTGGCAGGCCGACTACGACGAACGTATGGAAAAGGCGAAGCAGACGCGATCGGCGGGCGAGAAAGCCCTCCAAGAAGCGTTGGCGGACGTGGCATCGCGGATTCAATTCCGAACGGAGTTGGGCTCGCCGCTGGTCGTGTTCAACTTTCACGCCTGGCCGGTCACGGGGCCTGTCGAAATGGCGTTGGAAGGCGAGTTCGAGCAACTGTCGCTGCGGGACGACGGCGGCCGCCATGTGGGGTGGCAGTTGGTCGAGGACGGTCCCCGCGTCGACCGCCGCTTGGCTTTTATCGCCGAACACGTTCCCGCTTGCGGATACAAGACGTTTTATCTACAGCAGGCGGACGGCAATCAAAGCAGCCGGCACGCTCCGCCTGCCGTTGTGACAGACGGTGTGGCGGACGGCACACGGAGTGTGCCTGCTACGATCGAGAATCGCTGGTATCGCGTGCGGATGGGGGGCGATGGCGGTTTGCACGTGACCGAGCGGGCGCGTGAAGGCAAGCTTGGCGCGGAGACCACAGGCCTGGGCGATGTCGTTTTCTACGACGCGCCGGTGCCGAAGGGTTGGATGATGAACGGCCCGCTCGGCCAGCGGCACCAGTGGACGGCGATCGCTGATGGTTTTCGTTCTTGCCGGGGGCCGGTGTTCGCCAATCTGCAGGCCGACGGCCGAATCGGTCCCCACCGCGTGCGCCGCGAAGTGCGGCTGTGGCGAGATTGCCGCCGCATCGAATTCTCGGTCGAGATCGAAGCCGAACCGGGTTGCGGCGTGTTTTTCCTGCGATTTCCGCTAAACGTCGAGGGGCGGGTGTTCGCCGGGATTCCGTTCGGCGCGGAACCGCGAGAAGGCATTGCGCACGAGCCTTTTCGCGGCGAGTACTTCGCGCTCGGCTACCCCGACGCCTACTACGCCACGCGCTGGACCGACGTCTCGTCGGAGGATTTCGGTTACACGTTCATCGCCCCGCACGGCATGCACCATGGATACGAGTACAAGCCCCAGCAGCGGAGCCTCGAGTTCGCCTTGCTACGCCTGCGGCCGATGCCGGAAGGCAGCTGGAACCAGGTTCATCCGTCAATTCAAGGCACGGGTCCGCACCGGTGGACCTGTGCGTTGGTGCCGCATGCCGGTACGTGGCGCGAGGCGGCGACGCATCGCGACGCGCTCCAACTGCACTCTCCCCTGGCCGTCTACTCGCCCACAGGTGGCATGGGCCGAGCGAATCTGGCCGCACCCACCGCGGCGGCCGCGTCCGGTTCCGCCGCGGATTCCGAGTCGTTCGCAGAACTCACGCCGGCCAGTGCCGTACTGTCGTCTCTTCGCTGCCTCGAGTCCGACACCGGCGACGCTGTGGTTTGGGAAATGCGGCTGTACGAGACCACCGGCCAACCGGCGGAAACGACCGTTCGGCTGCGCGACGCCGTCCGAGAGGTGCAGGTCACCAACCTGCTCGGCCGCCCCGATCCGCAGGCCGTCCCGCCGCGCATCGCCGGCCGCGAAGTCCGTCTGCAGATCCCACCCTGGAAGATCGTCACGTTGCGCGCGGTGGTGGGCAAACGTTAGCATCGTTCGAGAAAAAACTGTCCAGTGTTTATTGCTGATCATCCCACGGAGTGTGATGGCTACTCTAACGAGGCGACAGTTTTTTCTCGAACAATGCTTAGTGGTTCTCCTGGACCCACTGGAAAGCCATCTGGGCGAGTTGAGCGCTCGTCGCGGCATTGAGTTTCGTCTTGATCACCAGGCGGTGCGATTCGACGGTCTTGGGGCTCACGTCCATCTGGCGGGCGATTTGCCGCGTGTTGAGTCCCCTGCCGATCAGCTCGAAGACCTGAAGTTCGCGGTTGGAAAGGCTCTGAGTAGGATCGCCGTCCAACGTCTTGCCCGCGGCGGCGCGCTGCAATAGCTTGCTCGCCGTCGCGCCCTCCAGGTAGACTTCGCCGCGGAGCACCCGCCGGATCGCCTCGACGACCTTGGCAATCGCTTCGCGTTTCGAGAGATAACCCAAGGCGCCGGCACGGAGGACCCGCCCGGCAAACACTTCTTCGTCGTGGGCCGACGAGACCAGCATTTTGACGTGGGGCCAGCGGGCCCGGATGTGTTCGATCAACTCCATTCCGCTTTCGCCTTCCAGCGAAATGTCGATGATCACCACGTCCGGACGCTGCGCCTCGATCTGGCGCATCGCGTCCAGTACGGCAGCCGCCTCGCCACAGACCTCCAGATCCGGCTCGTGGTTGATGACCTGAGCAAGACCGAGCCGAACGATCGGATGATCGTCAACAATCAGGATCTTGGATCGACCTGGATTCGCCATATCGCCAGTTTATCCGCCGTCGAGAGGTCGCTCAAGACAGGTCGGCGAGGGTCCCGTGATTTGCGAAAAAAGTCGGCAATGGCAAGAAGTCCCAGCACGCGGTATCCGCCCTAGCCCGATTGGGCTAGGGAGAACACGGAGGAGGCTTTCGGCCTTTTCCTTAGCTAGGGACGAGGGGTGAGAGGGTTCTCGCCGTCGCAGCTAGCACTCTAAAATGAGTCAAAGTCAGTGCAGGCGGTGCCTGCATCGGGGCACCGATCCCGTCAACTTCAGAGGTTCGCTGCGTGGGCAACGGGGGCAGTGGGTCGCGGGCGGGTTCTCCCGGCCCTGCGGACCGCAACTTGGGCCGTAGCGGACACAAGCGATTGCTTCCGCGTGACCGGCCGCCTTTTGCCGGCTGGCCGCGCCGATGACGCCTTCTCGATCATTCGTCAGACCTGGCTCTTGTCGCGGCACGGTGCGACGTCCGCCCGTCCGCTTGCGCTTCCAACCGCAGCCGAATAGGGATAAGGAAAACCTCCCATGCGAGACGAATCTCAACCATCCTCGGGCTGGTCGCTGTTTTCGACGCCGTCACGGAAACATTGGTTCCAGAAGCGGACCACCAAAACCCGCCGAGAACGGATGCGCCAGCGCCGCCGCCGCGGCCTGCGTCAGGGCACCCTGGAAGCCTTGGAGCCGCGCTGGCTGCTGACCACCATTGACTTCGAGTACGATCCGCTCGCGGATCCCGATCCCTTGACGGACGGGGCGGACTTGACGCTGCGGATTGTCGACGACGACGGTCCCGTCCTGCAGCTTTTCGACAACGACAGTTCGTCGCCAGTGGGCTCGGCAAATTTCAGCGAAGACATCATCGTCAACATCATTGGTGGTGAACTGGCGGACAGGCTGACCATCGACTTCCACCGCGGCGCCCTGAACCCGACCGCGGTCAATATCGACGTCAATGTCGACGGCATTGACGAGACGGTGCCTCTGTTGTTCGAGGACGTGATCGAAATCAAGCCCAGCGGAGCGACGCTCTATTCGCCGAGCACCCTGGACGTGACCTTGACTAACGGCGACGAAATCAACGTCGCGGGCGATCTCGCGGTTTCCGGCAACGTCACGCTCACGGCCAACGGCAGTACGATCAATGTCACCAGCGGTGCGTCGATCGTCACCGGCGGAGATATCACGCTGGCGGCCAACGCGACAAAGACCGGCGAGGCGGACGGCGACGAGCCGACCAAAGTGATTGCATTTCCTTCGGCGGAGATCAATGTCAGCGGCGGGACGCTGACCGGCGCCAACATTTCGCTCGCCGCCACGGCGACGGTCGATCTTGAGGTCACCAGCGCCGATCTGCTCAGCGGCTCGATTACCGTCGGAGAGGTGCTCGCCATTTCCAGCGCCGCAGTCACCGTCGACGGCGCGTCGACCATCACCGCATCGGGCAACTTGACGATTTCCGCAACCTCGAACGTCACGACCGAAGTGACGCGAGCACCCGAGGATGATGGCGACGCAGGCGACACGGACACGGATGAGGATGCGGCCATCGCGGCGTCGGTGGTCACCAGCGACGCCAACGTGACGATCGGCGGAACATCCCTTTTGTCCGCGGGGGGAACGGCCGATATCCTGGCGACCAATACGGTCAATGTGCAGACCAAGGCAGATGGTCAGCTCGGAGGAGATTTTGGGGGCGGGACGCTGGCCACCAGCGTCGTGCTCGGCGATACCGAGGTGCTCGTCCAGGACACGGCGTCGATCACGGCCGCCGGCGACGTATCGCTGACGGCCACCAGCGATCGGACGGTGACGACGGAGGCCATCGCCACGTCCGGCGGGGCCACCGAAGATGGCAATGCCGGCACGACGACGGAGGGGCAGCAGGCGTTGACCGACAACGACGCCGAAACGGCGGACGGCGATTTGAGCCTGGCCGCTGCCGTAGCGGTCACAACCTTGACCGGCAACACGAGCGCTCTGGTGGCGGGCGGAACCGTGACTTCCTCATCGGGCAATCTGAAGATCGAATCCAGCGGCAAACACACGGTCTCGACCGTGGCCGATGCCACCGCCACCAGCGGCGATTCCGGAACCGGTGTGGGGGTGGGCGCCGCGATCAGCGTCGTCAGCGCCGACAGCAGCGCCGCGATCGGTGGTTCTGCGAGTCTGAACGCGGCGGCCGTCAACGTCAACGGAACGATTCCGGCCAGCACGGCCAAGGTGGAAGCCAAATCGGGCCCCTCGGGTGATTCCAGCGGCGCGGACGTGGGTGTCGCCGGAGCCTTGGCCATCAACGTGGTCACGACCGGCGCCGAAGCATTCATTGCCAGCGGTTCCACGGCCGATCTGAACGGCAACGACCTGAATCTGACCGCCAGTTCCACGACCTCGGCGGAAACGAAGGCGATTCCCGATGAAAACTCCGCGACCGGCGAGAGCTTGGGAGTCGGTGCCTCCGTGGCGCTGGCCATCCTGGACAGCGACACCCGCGCGGTCATCGAGGACACAGCGGCGCCGACCGGCATCGACGATCTCGGGCTATTGGCCTCGGGCACCCACGAGGCGCTTACCAAGGCCGTCGGCGGCGCCAAGGCGACCAACAGTTCGGCCACCGTACTGACGCCGGTGGTGGCGATCTCCCTGGTCTTCGACGATACCGAGGCCAAGGTGGGCACGGCCGCAGCGCAGCTCACGACGACCGGCGGCGTGACCGTGCAAGCCGAGCACGACGGCAACACGGTCACGGAGGCCAAGGGCGACGCCGAGGGCGGCAGCACCACGATCGGGGCTTCGCTTGCCCTCACCATCTCCGAGGAAACCGCCAAGGCCGCCTTGATGCGGGACCTGACATCCGCTGGTGCCGTGCTGGTGACCGCCGAGGGCCTGTATGGGGCGCGCAGCGCGGCGGAGGCCAGCGCCGCGGGAGCCAGCGAGGACGATACGGGTTCGACGGCCGACGACGATCAGGTGAACCAGCAGAGCCAGGCACAGACCGATTTCGCGAACGGCCAAGCCGCGTCCCGCACGGGCAGCGGTTCGAACACCACGACCGCGCCCGACGCCTCCACGTCGGACGGTTCGGTGAGCGTGGCGGCGGCGATCGGCATCAACATCGCCGACACGGACGTCACCGCGACGATCGCCGGCACCGATCTCGATCCCGTCACGGTCACTGCCCAAGGCGGCGTCACCGTGCGGACGTCGGCCCACACCGACGCCGTCGGAACCGCCGACGGCAGTGCCGTGACCAGCGAGGGCGGCACAGCGGTCGGCGCCGCGGTCGCGGTCAATGTCGTCAACGCGCTCAACAGCTCAACCATCGCCGATGCGGAGGTGACCGCGGACGGCGTGACCGTCGAGGCCCTTTTGGCCGAGCGGAAATACGACATCTCCGTGAGCCAGTTTACGACGGTCGACACCGCGGCCGATACGATCTTCGTCGGCGACGCCGAAGGACTGACGACCGGCGAGGAGGTGACCTACAAGAACGGCGGCGGGTCGGACATCGACGGCCTGACGGACAGCACCAATTACTTCGTGATCCTCGCGGGCGATGGCAAGATCAAGCTGGCGTCGTCCGAAGCCAACGCCGACGCGGGCACGGCGATCGACCTGACGTCGCAGGGTTCGGGCGACGACCACAAACTGGAACGTACGGACGAGCCGGACATCGAATTCGATCCGGATAAGGACAATTTCGAGATCGCCCTGCCCGACGGCAGCACGCTGGTCACCGGGGACGCCGTTACGTACGACAACGGCGGCGGCACGGACATTGGCGGCCTGACCGACGACGGGACGTTCTACGCGATCGTCGACGACAACGGCAAGCTTCGCCTGGCCGAGTCGCGCGACAAGGCGCTAAAAAACGAGGCCCTCGAGCTGACCAGTACCGGCAGCGGCTCCGATCACTCGATCACCGAGGTTGCTCACAGCGCCAATGCCTCCGCCACATCGGGCGCCGGGGGGGGCGACCTGGGGGTGGCCGGATCGGTCGCGATCAACGATGCGTCCGGCGTTACGGAAGCCCTGCTGGAAGAGGCGGCCTCGCTCATCTTGCAGGATGGCACGGCCGACGGCGACAGCGACGTGGGTGACGTAAAATTCACCGCGACGGCCACGACCTACAATCTCGGTCGGGCCCTGCCTCACGAGAATGCCAGCGGAGCCAGCCTGGGGTTTGGACTGTCGTTTGTGTTGAACATCGGCGCGCACGACACCCGCGCGGCCTTCCTCGGTGAGGCGGATTTGGCCGGAGCGAACCAGGTCTCCCTGACGGCCACCGGAGACCACGTCATGGCCACCAAGGCCAAGGCGGGCGCCAGCTCGGACGGCGGCACGGCCGTGGGCGGCGCAGTGGCCCTTGCTGTGGCGAACAACCAGACACGGGCCGAAGTGCTGGCAGGGACAAATGCACTGGACGTGGAGGGCAATCTGGCCATCCAGGCGTCCGGCACACAGCAGCAGAGCACCGAAGGCGACGCGGACACCAAGGGCGGCGACACCGGCGTTGGCGTGGCGTTCGCCATGGGCTGGGTCGAGGACGACACCAGTGCTCTGCTGGACCGTGACGTCTCCACCGAAGCGACGACGGCCGGTGACGTCAAGGTCGAAGCGACTTCGCAAGTCGATGCCAAGACCGTAGCGACGGGCAGTTCGGAAGGCTCCAAGAGCGAGGAAGACGGCGGTAACACCGCAGACGAAGAAACGCAAAACCAAACCGACTTTGCCAATTCGCGGGCCGGGACCAGTGTCGACTCGGCCGAGCCGGGCGCACAGGTCGCGTCGGGCAACGGCACGGCGGCCAGCCAGACCTCAGACCCGGGCGGTCAGGGCGGCACCGGGCAGCAGGCGAGTACCGAGACCGAGGGCGGCACGGTACGGGTGGCGGCCGCCATTGGCGTCACCGTCGTGAAACCGGACGTGACGGCGACGATCGCCGACGGTCGGACCATCGACGCTGACGGCGATCTGAGCGTCAAGGCGCTGAACGATGCGGATGCGGAGACCCAGGCCATCGGCCTGGCCTTCGCCGACGACGCCAAGACCACGGTCGGCGCGGCCGTGGCGATCAACGTTGGCCTGCTTGGCGCCACCGCGACGTTGGGTGACGGGACCACCACCGCCGGAGCCGTCGCTAGCGAGGCGGGCAGCACCAGCGGCGAGGTGAACGAGTTCAAGACGCTGGCACTGGCCGGCAGCGGTTCGACGCAAAAGGGCGAGGACGAGAGCACGGCCATCGCCGGTGCCGCGGGCGTCAATGTGATTGATGCCCAGACGGCCGCCAGCATCGCCGCCGGCGCAACCGTAACTACGTTGACCGGCGATGCGAAGGTAACCGCGCGGCAGGATCTCGGCGTCCAGAATATCGCCGGCGGCGGCGCGCTGACGCTCTCGGACAGCGGCACCAGCGTGGGCGCGGCCATAGGCGTCAACTTCGTCGACACGACGACGTCCGCGTCGATCGGCGCGAGCGCAGATATCGAGGCCTTGGGAGACGTCTCGGCGGTGGCCGACGCCTCGATCGCGCCGCTGGAGATCGTAATACCGGATCTCGACATTATCGATAGCGATACCGGCGTTTACGTCACGACGCTGGTGGCGGGCGCCGCAATCGGCTCCGGCGGGGATGCGGGCGCGGGTTCAGCGGCCATCGACATCTTCACACCCATGACCAGGGCTTGGATCGGCTCAGGCGCCGACATCGACGCGGGTGGCGACGTCACCGTGCGGGCCATCGACGACACCGAGATCACCACCTTCGCCGGGGCACTTGGCGCCAGCCTGGAGGGCGTCGGCGTCGGTGTTGGCATCGATGTGCTGGTGCTGACCAAGACCACCGAGGCCTATATCGCCGCTTCCGATGACGCCGGTACGCCGACCACGGTCGATGCGGGTGGCAACCTCACGGTGGAAGCGGACTCGTCGGAAGACCTGTGGTCGCTGACGGTCAATATCGGGGCGGGCGATTCCACCTCGGTGGCCGGCGGGCTTGTTGTGGCCGTTCTGGTGTCCGATACGCTGGCTTATGTGGGCGAGGACTCCAGTCTTCTCGAAGAAGGGGCCGTTCCGGCGGCCGGTTCGGCGGTCGTCAACGCCGGTGGCAGCCTGCTGGTGTCGGCCGACAGCACGACCCGCACGGACGCGCGTGCCGGTTCCGGGGCGCTCTCGCTCAATGCCGCCAGCGTCGGTGCGTCGATCGTCGTCGTTGTCGACATCGACAAGACGCTCGCGCTGCTCGGTGAGGACGTCGTCGCGACGGCCCTCGGCAACGGCGCTCTGGTCGATGTGAACGACGGGGTCTACGTCGAGAATGTCGATGAGGAACTCGAACAGGGCACCGAAGGCCGCCGCGGCGTTCTGCTGTCCGCGACGTCGGTGGCCGAACACGAGCACCTCGCCATCGGCGCATCGGCATCCCTGGGTGACATCGGCGTCGCGTTGTCAGTGGTCGTTGGCGTGCACAAGGGCAAGACCCGCGCCTACCTGGCTTCGGGTGCGGAGGTCAACCCCGACAACACCGGCGCGAATGCCGGGCAGGACCTTCTGCTGCGCGCGGTTGAGGCGACGGAAGTCGACACGATCGTGGGCGGTGTCGCGGCGAATGTCGGCGACGGTTCGGCCATCGGCGGTGCGGTGGCGGTGGAAGTCGTCGACCGGGTCGTTCACGCCGAAGCCGAAGGCGGTCACGTGATCAACGTCGCCGACGACATCGAGGTCGAGGCGAAGGCCGCTACCCATGTCGACACGCTGGCGATCGGCGTCGGCGCGGGCGTCACCACCGGTTCGGGCGGCGGCGGGGGCGGCGGCGGCGGCGGTGCGGGTGGCGCTACCGACTACGGCGGCATTCTGACAGCGCAGGACGGCGGCTCGGGCGGTGGCGCCCGTGAGGCTTCCGCCAATTCTTCGTCCGAGTCGGGCGAGTCGGATTCGGCCTCCTCGACCGCCTTCGTCGGCGCCGGCTCGGGCGTCGGCAACACGATCAAGACGGAGGTGCGCGCGGTTCTCAAAGACGCGACGACCGATGCGGGCGGCGACGTGACGCTCGATGCGCGCGACGACTCGGCCATCGAAGCGGATTCGGGCGGCGTGGCGGTCGTCATCGCGGCCGGACAGAGCAGCGACTCCGTCGCTGTCGGCGTTTCAGTCGCCGTCACGGTGATTGAAAACCCGGTCGTCGCCATGGTCGACGGGGGGAGCCTGTCTGCCGACAGCCTCGACGTGACCGCGACGAACGCGGCGGAATCCGACGCGCTGGCCTTTGCTGGAGCCGGGGGGGTCTCGACGGGCGGCTACGCCGTCTCCGGCGCCGGTGCGGTTACCGTCAATCTGGTGACGTCGGTGGCGAAGGCGACGTCCGAGGGCGCCACGCTGACCATCCACGGCCCGGTGAGCTTCACCGCCACCGACGAGTCGCGCCTCAACGCCGACGCGGGCGGCGCGGCGCTGGCCATTTCGCTCGACTCCACGGCCGGCACGATCGGCGCGGCGGTGGCCGTGAACGAGGTCGGCTCGACGACGACCGCCGGCGTCATCGGCGGCTCGCTCACCATGGACCAGCCGGGCGATCTGATCGTCTCCGCCGGGTCCGAAACCGATATCGACGCGTTCACCCTCGGTATCGCGGGTTCCATCGCCACCGGCTCGGGCAACAACCTGGCGCTCGCGGGCGCGGGCTCGTTCTCGTTCAACGATATCGAAAACGACACGCTCGCCACCCTGCAAGACACCACCGTGGACACGCAGGGCAACATCTCGGTCACGGCGCAGGATGCGGCCCATATCAGTGCGCTCTCGGGCGCCGTGAGCTTCTCGATCTCCGCGGGCGGCTCCGGCGGCGTCGGCGGCAGCATCGGCCTGTCGCTCACCGAAAACGTGGTCAAGAACGACACGCAGGCCCTCATCGTCGACAGCGTGGTGACCGGGACGGGCGGGCTGACGCTGGAGGCGACCGCGCTGCCCCAGTCCGGCGGCTACAACCTGAGCGACCAGCCGGTCGTCGACCAGGTCGAGGACCGGATCTACGTCGGCACGCCCGACACGCCGTTCCGCGACGGCGATCAGGTCGTCTACAGCAACGGCGGCGGCACCAGCATCGGCGGCCTGACCGACGGCGATATCTATACCGTCCGCAGCGGACCGACCGGCTATATCCAACTCGAAGATTCCGGCGGCGTTCTGGTCGATTTCCACGATCTGCAGGACCTCTCGACGATCGGCGATAGCCACCAACTGCTGCGCGCGCCCGTCGACAAGGTGGCGAACACGATCTTCGTGGGGGATCTCGACGATCCGTTCGTGGTCAACGAAGAGGTCGTCTACAGCAATGGCGGCGGCGCCAGTATCGACGGGCTGACGGACGGCGAGACCTACAAGATCGCCAGCGTCGATCTGGTGGCCGGGACCATCCAGCTGAAGACGATGGGCGGCACACCCATCGACTTTGGCGATGGGCAGGACCTGTCGCTGATCGGTGCGAACCATCAGCTGAAACGCGAAGAAGGGGGCTTCAACTTCAATCCGGGCGCAGCCGATTTCAGCTTCGATCCGGACGCCTCACTCGAGACGGCCGATACGGCCGCGATCGAAGCGGTCACCTTCGCCGTCAGCGTCGGCTTCTCGCAGGGCTCCGGCCTGAACGCGGCTGTCGGCGTGGCCGGCGCCGTCGCGCTCAACACGGTCGACAACCTGGTCGAAGCCGTGGTGCGCGACACCAATTCTCTCGATGCGGTCGATACTTCGGTCGACGTCGACGGAAACGTGAACATTTCCGCCGTCAGCGATACCGACATTTCCGCCATCGGCGTGGCGGGGTCCGTGTCGATCGGGATCTCCAGCGGCGGTGGCGGTATCAATGCTTCCCTGGGTGCGACGATCGCGCTGAACAAGATCGGCACCGATGACGGGGTGACCCGCGATGCCAACACCGTGCGTGCCGGGATCGAAGGCGCCGAGGTCCTGACCGGCGGCGACGTGAGCATCATCGCGACCTCCAACTCGGAGATCACGGCGACCATCGTGACCGTCAGCGTCGGCGTCACGGCCAGCAACTCCTTCGCCGTCGGGATCAACGGCGCCGTGAGCTACGCGGAAAACCAAATCGCGACCGATGTCGATGCGGTCATCTCGGGCGCGGAGTTCGTCGAGGCGGATGCGCTGACGCTGACCGCGACCGACGCCAGCGTCATCGACGCGACCACGCTTGCCATCTCGGTGGGTGTCTCGTCGTCGTCCAGCGTGTCGGTCACGCTGAACGTCGCCGCGGCGTACAACAAGAACACGATCAAGAACCACACCTCGGCCGTAATCGAGGACTCCACCGTCGATGCCGATGGCACCATCGACATGACGGCGATCTCGACTTCGTCGATCACCGCGATCGGCATCGCGCTTTCGGCCTCGGTCGCAGCCGGCGGGACCCTGTCGTTCGGCGTCGGCGCTGCCGCGACCGACGTGAACAATATCATCGACAACGAGATCGCGGCCGGCATCTTTGACGGGTCGGACGTGACCTCAGGCGGCGACGTCACCATCACCGCGACCGACGATGCGGACATCACCGCCGTCGTCATCGCGGCCTCGGTGTCGGTGGCGGTCGGCAGCACAGGCTCTCTCGCCGCTTCGGTTGCGGTGTCTCTGGCCGACAACAACATCGGGACCGACACGCTCGCCGCGATCGACGGCTCGTCGCTCGACGCGGACGGCGCCATCACGCTGGACGCCGATTCCACCAGCGAAATCCTGGTGGTCGGGATCGCCGCGGCGGTTTCAGTGGCAGGCGGTGGCACGCTCACCCTGGCGGCGTCGGGCGCCGGCGCCGACGCGAAGAACACGGTCAGCGGCTCGGTCGGCGCGGTGATCCGCAATGTGGACGGCACCGGCGAGTCGATCATGGCCGGCGGGCCGGTTACGCTGTCGGCGGATCAGGCGGGCAGCATCACTGCTGTCTCCGTCGCAGCCGCCGTTTCGGTCAGCGCCGGCACGCTTGCGGGCGCGATCAGCATCGCGGCCTCCATCATCGAGAACGACGTGTCCACCAACGTCACCGCGGGTATCCAGGATTCCGACGTATTGTTCGAACCGCTCGCCTTGGGCGGCGTCGATGTCGATGCCCAAGCGACGGCGGACATCACCGCGGTGTCGGTCGCCGTGGCCGTGTCGGTCGCGGCGGGCACGCTGGGGGTCGCCATCTCCGGTGCCGGCGCCGAGGCGACGAACACGATCACCGGGACGACGACGGCCGAAATCGACGGCGCCACAATCCGCAATTCCGACGACACCGCCATGGTCGGGGCGATCACCGTGGATGCCGATTCCGAGATGGAGATCGAGGCGGTGGTCGTCGCGGCCTCGCTGGCCATCGCGGCGGGCAGCCTTGGAGCCAGCTTCTCGGCGTCCGTCACCCTGGCCGAGAACGTGATCTCGGGCGGGGCTGTCGCCTCCATCGAGGACTCTGACATCGACGTCACGGGCCTGGTGACGGTCGACGCTTATGCCCAGAACGAGATCGACGCGGTATCGGTCTCGGTCGCGGGCGCTGTCGGCGTCGGGTCCGCGGGACTGTCGCTGTCCTTCGCCCTGTCGAGCACGGACAACACGCTGACCAACCAGGTGACGGCCCAGATCGTCAACTCGACGGTCGATGCCGGAGGGGCGGTCAGCGTGACCGCGCTCGACCAGTCCACGATCGATTCCACCGCTGCCGCCGCAGCGGTGTCGATTTCCGCCGGCGCTTTCTCGATCGCGTTCAGCGGGGCCGCGGTGCTCAGCGACAACGACTTCTCGACCGATGTCGCCGCGTTGGTCACCGGATCCGACGTGACAGCCGACACGGGCGACATCCTCGTTCAGGCATTGTCGGATGCCGAGGTTTCGTCGCTCGCCATCGGCGCTGCGGTCAGCGTGTCGGCCGGGACCGTTGCGCTCGGAGCGGCCGGGGCCGGCGCGGATGCCAAGACGACCCACGACACGTCGGCATCGGCAGTCGTGACGGGCTCTGCTCTGGACGCAGTGGCCGGCGCCGTCACGGTGCGCGCGGCCGAAGAAACGACCGTCGATACCGACGTGATCGCGGTCTCCCTGGCTGCGGGCGGCGGCGCCGTCGCCGTGAACCTTTCGATCGCGGTGGCGCTTGCCGAGAACACCGTCACCGCCGCGACGCTGGCGAAGGTCGATAGCTCCAAGATCGACGCCGACACGACGGCCTCGGTCATCGCCGAGTCGGTAAACACCGGCCTCACCCCGTCGCGGGTCTCGGCGACGGGCACAGGCGTCGCCATGAAGCTGGCGGGCGGCGCCATCGACATTGGCGGCGCCGGAACGGGCGCCACGGCGAAGAACGTCGTCAACAGCTCCGTGCAGGCGCTGGTGACCAATTCGCCGCACAACGACGATCCGAACCTCGACCTCGGCATCGATGCCAACGTGATCGAGGTGCAGGCGACCGACCGGATGAAGGCGGTGGCAGATACCGCCGCGGCGGCGGTTTCGGTCGGCGGTGGCGTGGCATCGATCAACGTCGCCGTCGCCGTTGCGCTGGCCGAGAACCAGTACAACGCCGTCACGCGGGCGGGCGTCAGCGGCTCCCGCCTCGACGCTGCCGCCGGCGACGTGACCGTGTCCGCGGTGTCCTCCGCTATCAGCGAGGTCAAGCCCGAGGCATTCGCGCTTGCCGTGTCCGCGGGCATCGTGTCCTTTGCCGCCGCGGGCTCCGGCGCCGAGGGCACGAACACGATGAACACCACGACCGAGGCCTATGCCCGGTCGGGCTCCGAACTCGAGGCGTCCGGAGCGATCCTCGTAAAGGCGCAGGACATCTCGGACGCGCAGACGGAGGTCGTGGCGCTATCCTTCGCTGGCGGTCTGGCCGGATTTGCGCTTTCCGGCAGCGTGGCGGAAAGCGACGTCACGAATACGACCACGGCCTCGATCGAGGGATCGAGTGCAATCGCCGCCTCTGGCGAGATCCGGATCGACGCCGACGGCACGCAGGACGTACAGGCGGCGGCCACCTCGGTCGCCTACAGCGCGGGGATTGGTCTCGCAGGCGCCGGCGCGTCGGGCAGCTCCGACATCGAGGCGACGGTAGAAGCCTTCGCCAATAATGCGACCCTTGAAGCGGGGCTTGGAGTTTACGTCGACGCCGACAGCGACCACACCGCCCGCGGCGTCGCCCGCGCCGCGGCAGGCGGCGTCCTCGCGATCTCCTTCTCGCTCGCCGAAGCCGAAGTCGGCGGCGCGACGCGTGCCTATGTCAGCGGGAATTCGACGGCGATGGGTTCCGCCTTCGAGGTCACGGCCGACTCGATGGCGCTGGCCACTCAGGAGGACGAAAACGGCTTGGTAGTTCCTACGATCTCGATCGGTTTCGCAGCCGGCGCCGGGGCGGAATACAAGTCGAAGGTCGACCGCGTGACCGAGGCCTTTCTCGGCACGCGTACCGGAGAAAGCCCGGTCGCGAGCGTCGTGGATTTCCACGAGGCCGGCAACGTCGACGACAAGAAGGACATCTTGATCCATGCTCAGTCGAACTTCACGGCAACGTCCGAGCCCACAAGCGTGGGGGTCGGCGCCGCCGGGATCGGGGTGGCCCTCGCCGATGCAACGATCTCGGGCGAGACCCTGGCCTATGTCGGGGAGTCGACGACGGTGACTGCCGAAGACCTCACCATCGAGGCAACAGCGACCGAGACGGCGACGGCTCAGATGCTGGTTGCGGGCGTCGGCGCGCTCGGTGGCGGGGCGGGCGCCAATGGCGCGGCGACGATCTCGAGCACGGTCGAGGCTTTTACCGGGGCGCGCCACGACGACGTGACGGGCCCGGCGGGCACGGTCGATATCGACCTTTCTGATGGCGGCATTCTCGACATCGATGCGCTGTCGAACCGCACGGCCACGGCCTTTGCCGGTGGTATTTCCGGCGGTGCGGTTTCGGTCAACGTTCTGCTGCCAAGCGCGACGATCACCGGTGACACGCGCGCCTACGTCGGTGCCGGATCGCAGGTCGACGCGGCCGACCTGGACGTCCAGGCGCTCGCACCGCTGCACAAGGCACAGGCCAAGGCCTTTGGTGTGGGTCTCAGCTTGCTGGGCGGAGCGCAGGTCTTGGAATCGGTTGCCGATTCCGGAGGTGAGGTCGAGGCCTTCATTGGCTCGGGTTCTTCCGTCGCCCAGCTTGCCGACGCGCCCGACATCGACGTCGGAAACGCGCACGTCAGCGTCCATGCCGATTCCTACGTCCAAGCGATTGCGCGCGGGGATGGCGGCGGCGCCTCTGCCGGCCTGACGCTTTCGGCGATCCTGCCGTCTGCGACGGTTTCGGCCGCGACCCGGGCATTCGTGCGTGACGGCGTCGAGCTTGACGCGGGCGGCCTCAGTATCACGGCAGGCGGATCGAATGCGGATCGCGTGGTCTACGATGCCGACACGGAGACCATCTTCCTGTCCGCCGCGCTGATCGGAAACGTGGGCGTCATCAAGGGAGACGCCAAGGTGACGGGCGAGGTCGAGGCCTTCCTGGGGGCTCCGGTCGGCGTTTCGGCAACCAACGCCGGCACGGCGGATGTCGATATTGGCACCGCGACGCTCTCGATTCAGTCCTTCTCGGACATGGATGCGACGACAGACGTTCTGCGCGCGGGTTTTGCCGGCGGGATCGATGCGTCCGGCTTGCTGACCACCGCCGACGTCAAGGGCACGACCCGGGCCTTCGTCGGCCAGGGCGGAAAAGTCGTGGCCGGTGGCCTCGACATCGACGCGGACGGCGACTACGACGCCGAGACAGAAAACGATGCATTCGCCTTCAGCGGGCTTGTGGCGATCAGTGGCATCGAGACCTCGGCCACGGTGTCGGGTGTGGTCGACGCACACGTCGGTTCCGGCGTCAGAGACGACGGCCTCTTCGAGGCGCCGAGCGCCAATCGCGCCGCCGTGCTGCTGGGAAGCGGGGACGCCGACATTGATGCCACCGCGCGGATGGACGCGGTTCCCGAGGTCACGCAGATCAGCTTCTCGGCCGGCGTCACGGTCAACATCGCGGATATCAAATCCAAGCTGACGGGTGCGGTGCGCTCCTACGTGGGCGAAGCGGTCACGATCGATGCCAGCACCCTGGACGTGCGGGCCACGACGCCCGACGACCTTTCCGCGAATGTGTCGAGCTTTGCGATTGCCTTCGGCGGCCTGGCCGGCGCCAACGCCATTCAGGGCCTTGCCGAGGTTTCGGCAACCGTCGAAGCGTTCATCGGAGCCCATGCCAGCGCCGGTTCCACGACCCAAGCCGGTCGCACGACCATTGCCCTGATCGACAACGCGGTGAATGTCCTCGTCGATACGGATATGTCGGCGACCGCCACGCTTGACGGCGCGGCGTTCGGCGGACTGGCGTCCTTGAACCTGCAGAAGCCGACCGCAAAGCTCACCGGTACGGCGCGGGCCTATGTCCGCGACACAGTCGAAATGACGGCCTCGTCGCTGTCGGTGAAAGCCGGCACGGACGCCGATGAGATCAAGATGACCGCGACGGCCAACAGCTTTGTCGGCGGGATCGGTCTGTTCAGCGGCAGCGGGCTCGACTCCGAAGCGACCATCACCGGTACGGTGGAGGCCTTCGTCGGTGCGCCGGTCGGCCTGACCGGTGTTGTCATCGAGAACAAAACGCTGAACATCGGCGGCTTGGTCGATATCGACGCCTACGGGCGGATTGAGGCGGTGACCGAGTTGAAGGACCTCGGCGTGTCGGCCGTCGACGTCAGCGTTCTGTTGCCCGACGCCAATGCCGGCGGCACCATCCGTGCCTTCGCGGGTGAAGGCGCCGTCGTTTCGGCCGACAACGTCGACATCTTCGCCAAGGCGGTGAACGTGCTGGCCAAGGCGACCGCCTTCGGGGCCAAACTCGCACTCGCCGGCGGCGACGGATTCGCGCCGAAAGCCGACGCGACGGCGACCGTCGAAGCCTTCGTCGGTGCGCAGGCGGGCGATCCGGTCGCTGTCGGCGCGGACCTCGACGCCACGGACGGCTATGTGTCGGTTGTGGCCGATGCGACCCTCGTCAAGGCTGAGGCCATAGCGGATTCGTTCAGCGCGACCATTGCCAACGTTTCGGTGATGCTGCCCGAAGCGAAAGTCGAATTGGCGACGGTGCGCGCCTACGTGCGCGACGGCGTCAAGATGACCGCCGACGACCTGACCGTCCGCGCGGGGGCACCTGACGCGGAAGGCGACCCGATCGTCATGTTTGCGACTGCCACCAGCAAGGTGGGCAACATCAGTCTGTTCTCGGGCAATGGTATCGACGCCAAGGCCACGACCAATGGCGTCGTGGAAGCCTTCCTCGGCGCGCCGGTTGCGACCGGCGGGACCTACGTGGGTACCAACACGCTGAACATCACCAACACCATCGACGTCGATGCGATTTCCGACATGCAGGCAGAAGCCTTTGCGGATTCCGACGGCGTCAGCGCGGTCAGCGTCAATGTGCTGCTGACCACGGCGGAGGTGAAGGGTGTCACCCGCGCCTTTGCGGG
>Ga0116156_10001151_pt1 | contig 26589 bp, 23 predicted proteins | sample AD_UKC045_MetaG_FD_89891 | JGI IMG/M metagenome (GOLD analysis project Ga0116156, IMG submission 89891) | Active sludge microbial communities of municipal wastewater-treating anaerobic digesters from USA - AD_UKC045_MetaG | ecosystem: Engineered > Bioreactor > Anaerobic > Digestate | place: USA... | reverse complement strand
TTGGCAATGCCTTTGGCCTGTCCCTGCTTTTGCAAGGGGCGCAATTTGGCAATCCATAGCAATAACTAGGGACAATTAGCTGCGAGTAATTTCGCAATGCAGCAATTCAGCAATTTGACAATGCCTTTGGCCTGTCCCTGCTTTTGCAAGGGGCGCAATTTGGCAACAACATGTCAACTTTATGAACTTTCAACTCAGTACAGACACAGGGCCCTGCGTCTCTGCATAATTTATAATTTCGCTTTCAACTTTATGAATTCGTCCCACCATTAACCATTAACCATTAACCATTAATCATTATTCACATCCTGGTTTAGACAAAGGCATGCTCGTACTATAAGTAATGTTATTTTTGTCCTTGGAATTTCGTTCCAGAATCATCCAAGTCACCAAAGCCTTCAAAAAGCTTATTGTCAGTGACCATAAATGCTATTTCCCGGGTGCTTTCCATTCCTTCAGACATGAATGTATAGGTGCCGATCAACTTATCATCAGCCAAACTTCCAACAAAAGTTCCAACGTTTTTGTCCTTTTCCTTAAGTGCATAAGTAAGGTCGGCCTTCACCTCTGGATTCAATTCGTTTATGGACATTTTTATTTCATTGCCGTCTGCCTTATATCCGTAACAACCCAACTCCAATATGGGATTCACGCTGATAGTAGTATCTTGCTCAATTTGCATAACTTCCATGGAAGCATTACTTTCTTCTTTAGATTTACAAGAAATAAAAATAAGGAAGGCAAACAAGATCATTGATGTTATTTTCATAATAGTAAATATTTATTTGTACAGTTTAATTTTTAACGATTGACTTGATTCGCAAGTTCATTAATCGCTTATAGAACTTTCAAACTTTATGAAAATATAATTTTTTTCATTTATATTAAAACTACCTTTAACTACTTTTTAGTTATATGTATCTAATATTTTTTTTATGAATGTCTAAATTAGTTGTTTCATGGTCTTCAAAAGAAATACCACTTCTATGGCTCAAATCCCTTCTCCAATCTGTAAATAACTAATCAGCATGCGCCGCTGCGGTTTAATTGGCTGGATAACCTGCTAACACTACGATTATAACATTTAAAATACTGTTCTTAGTCTTGTTCTTTAAGTTTAATTAAATCAAAAACATACCTATTCAATAACTTTTTTTCTAATAAAACTCCGTTAATAGTTGACTTATCTTCATATTTTAAGATTTCAATTTTATTTCCTTCATCTAAGTATTCGAACACATCATTATCATGGTAATTACAAACAAATTCTCTAAAGCTGATACTGTCTGTTAAATATAAACTATAAACATCACCACCAACGCCATAGCTATCGATTTTAAAATGATCACAATAATATCCTGTTTTAACTACATCAGACCTTAAATACCTAGGCTTTATTTTGCTTTGACATGATATACCAAAAATAATTAAGAAAAATATTACTCTCATTTTTGTTTAGCTTGATCCATTGCCAAGGTATTAAAATAAAAATCCCTCTGATGGTTCTCTGTAAGGTGTTAGAGCGAAAAAAATTAGTCAAAAAATTTCTTTGTTTATTTTATGTGCTGCCTCAGTGATTTTCGATTTCTACAGCATTTCCTTCCATTTCATTATAATTAAATAAAAAGTGGTTTTTAAGATTTGATTACAAACAAAAGCTACTTTATTCTATTGGCTTTAAATTTTCTCCATAAAGCCCAATTAACAAGCTATTGCCCTTACCGTCAACTTTGATACCACCATATTTCGCTTCTGCATATTTCTCAGCAGTGCCTTCTTGGAAAAAATAGGATTCTGCACCAATATTCATGTTCCATGCAGAATTATGATAAGCGATGAGCCATTCGCCATCATTGAGCGGAGTTTTCTCTGGCTGTATTCTCAAACGCTGGGCAACTCCCAAAGAGTCCAGTTTTACCACACAATAGCCTCTTTTACTGATGCTGTCTACGGCAACTCCTGTTGAAATCGCATAATTCAAACTCATATAATCACCTTGCATCAAGGATCTGGGATCAACTGGAGCCAATTCCAATAACAGTAATTTTCCTTCTTCCAGCATTTTTTCTTTTTTGAAAATCGAAGTATTGAAATAAATCAATAGTACCAAAAGATTGGCTAAGATGATGGGCCATTTATATTTTTTCATTTCCTTTCAGCATGTAATTGGTGAATAAATAAAATGCAATAAAGACGATGCCAGAGAAAAACAAGAGCAACGATTTGGTCAATAAACTCAGGTTTAAATCATAGTAGTATTGAGAAATAAAATAGAGTAATCCAATGATGGTAATACCAAATCCTGTTTTATAATTGACTAAAAAACACAAGAGCATGACCAAAATACTACCTGAAATAGCAGGTGAATAAAAAGTAATGATGATGGTCAAACTACTGAGTGCGTATACATATAGTTTAGTTTTTTGGCTTTGAACTTCGAGCACAATGCAAATTTCCCTGACCACATAAATCAGCGCTGCAGCATTCACGATGGACGACAGCCATATAAAATTGAATTGAATGCCTATAATTCCGCGAGCTCCGATGAATATCAATCCAGAAAATAACGCAATTATCAATCCTATTCTGATGGGATTGTATAAGGTGTTTAATTTGGGGTGTAAGCTGATGATTTTGGACTCATTCAAACACCAATAACAAAGTAAAAAAGTATACAATGCGAGGTAGATATGTACTAAGTTGAAATTATCAAAGGTCATCAGTATAGTGATAAATGCAATACTAATGGCTGCAAACGACAAAAAGGACAACATATAACTTTTGGTTGAGTACATGGTAAGGACACTGATCAGCATCACAATCAAAGAAAGAACAACTTCTCCAAGTCCCATTTCTGACAAACCAAAAACAAGTAATGCCAAACCAGCTGCGAAAATCGAAATGCTGATCGTGTCAAGTAAAAGATGATCTGTTTTTAAATTGATGAAAATAGCACCGCCGATAAATAAAATTCCCAGAATCACCATACTTATTTTGGAGTCATAAATACCAGTGATTGCCAGAAATCCTAGGAAGGTAAGTGTTGCTAAAAAGCCTCCAATGATAGAAAGAATTTTGATAGACAAGCTAGATTGATTGGACGCACGATGTTCCTTTTCTGCTAGCATCGCAGACTCCTCATATTGAAAATTAGATCCTTCAGTCAAAGCAATTTGCGATAATATCTCCGACAATTTTATTTCATTATCCATTTTTCCACTTTTTTTGAAGGTCAATTAAATTTTTAATTACCAGAGTCACACTGCCTATCACAAATAAAGTAATTACAAAAAACATGATGGCATCATAAGAGACCTTTATTAATAATGCAGCAATAATAATGATGATGCTGAGTGGTATTATGGCAAAGTAAATCGTCTTGTGGTTTTCCCAGCCATATTTAATTCCCAGTCCGTATAAGACTAATGTGATGATGATCAACCCTAAAAAGCTCACCTCATAAGTATTGAAAATCCCATTGACAATGCCCAATGTTGCAAAAGATACAGCCGATATAGCGAGCAGATTGATAAACCATTCAGGAGTTTTGACCTCAGGATCTTTTGGCCTCAGCAAGAAATAAGCGAGGCATAAAGAATTGATGACAAACTGTAATGCCATTACGAAAATGTCGGACCAGTGATCGGCTACTTGCTCTGCGTACAGGAAAATGGTGGTGTTGATCAGCAAGATAAAAAGCACCCATAAGACCGCATAATTGGCCATCACTGCCCAAATGACCGTAAATATTGTCCAACCTAGAAAAAAATCGTAAGCATTTGCTCCGGTTTGGTAGATTTGTCCATAGACTGCAAATAAAACCCCAATTAAAATCGCCGACCCAGTAAGTAAAATGTCCTTGATGTCTTTTGACAATTTAGAAAATACAGCGGTCAGGGTCGCTGCGATCAATAGACCTTGCACCAAACCCAATTTCGCAAACTTATGCAGGTCTGCCCAGTTGTAAGCAAAGAAAAATAGGATACCAGAAACGGTAAATCCAACGCCCAAGCTGATGAAAAACAATTTCAGGAATTTTACCCATGCCGTCCGATCATTGTATACATGGTCTTTGAGTAATTTTTTGGTTGTGGAAGCGGGCAAATTACTATGCCGACTGATGAGGTGAATGTCGTCTCTTTCTATTTGGGCCATTGCGGTAAAGTTGGTGAAACGGGAAAATTATTTTCTAAAAGTCGTAAATCGAATAAAATTAATCCATTGTACCGTTTAATGAAAATTATGAAGTGATATTTTGATAATAGTTCGGAAGAAAAAAGACGAAAGACGAGAGACGAAAGTAAATTGTCATCATAAGCACTTAAGAGAATTTGTGCCAATGAGCTTTCTAAACAATACAGGCAATTTGAAATCAAAGATTGGTGTAAGGTGTTGAATATGTTAGAACCCAGAAAGGTTTATTTGTACAAATTCGGATCAAAATCGACACTGTAAATGTGTTCGATCATTCCATCTGATCCTTTTTCTTGTCGTGTGAAATAGAGTTTATTCTTATTTACAAAGGGACAAAATTCTGCTACTTTTGAATTAATTGGTTGGCCCAGATTTTTGGGAGTTGACCATATGCCTTTTTCATTAAATGAAATAAACAAATCTACCTCTCCAAAACCTGTGGAATCAGATGAAAAGTAAATGATATAAGATTCGTCGGGCGAAATAAATGGGTTGGATTCTCTAAATTCTAAAGTGTTTACAGGATAACCTATATTGGTTGGACTTTGATAAGCATTGTTTATGTATTTAGAAAAATAGATATCTGAATTTCCCTGTTTATTTTCATTTTCCTTCATAAAATAGAGGTTGCCATTGCTAGCAACTGAAGCATATGATTCTGATGAATCAGTATTTAAAACCATACCAAGATGATAAGGTTCACCCCACTGATTGCCAATGCGTTTTACTGCCCAAATATCGAACCCATTGGCATCTGCCCCACCAGGTCTAGGTCTATTGGATTGAAAATACACCACTTTTCCGTCAGGTGAAAAGATGGGGTCGATGTCTTTCCATTTTCCAGAATTTGAAAATGAAGCAATTTTTGGAGCTGACCATTTTCCTTTGACCTTTGTGGCTTGCATGATGACCAACGTATCTCTCTTTCCACCAGATTTTACCCATAATGCAATTTCTTCGTTGGGAGTACAGGTAAATCCAAATTCTCCATCAGTTGTAATACTTTTTGAATCAATCATTTGAGGGCTGGATTGAGCAAAAGTCAAAAAATGACAAAAACACGCGAAAATGATGACCTGGCCAACTTTCAAAATCATGATATGGAAATTAAACTGAAAATAAATTCATCCTCCAATCAAACGATAAAAGTAGAATTCAATTATTTTAAAATCTTTCCATGTTTGAATTTTCTTCTGGCAACTCAAGGGATAACGGAGATAGCTTTGGCTGCTTCCGCTCTTTTGTCCACCAAATTATTAATCACGATCATCAAAAATGCAGAAATGATCATAGATGCAATTACCACCCAGCCAAGCATTGGGTAGTTTTCCAACATGCCATCAGCTCTTTGAGAAATAATCATTCCAGCGATTGTTGAAGCGATGCCTCCCGAAACTTGTGAAACTGACGAATTGATGCTCATAAAAGCACCCCTGTCTTTGAGGTCAGGAATAGCCGTTATCAAAGCCGACGCTGAAATCATTCTAGCATTGATGCCGATGAATAAAACGACATTTAAAATCATGATGGCCCAAAGTGGAGTGATGCCCAAATTACAATAAATGCCTACCAAAATCATACTCAAAATACTACCTGCAATAAATAGCTTTAACTTGCCTAGCTTATCTGCTACTTTTCCAAGGACTGGGCCGAAAATGATGGTAAAAACGCCCGTTACGCCATACAATAACGGTAAATCATCCAATGAAATGCCCAGGTTATTGGTACTAAAAGCAGATCCAAAGGGCATCAACATAAAACCGCCAGTTGCTAGTAGGGTAGTCGACAGAAAAACTTTGACATAATCCGTATTGGTCACTGTGCTCCATAAATGTTTGATTGGATTTTGTCCGCTATTTGCCTCCAAGTGCGAGTTAATGGGCTTCATATAAATAAAGATGATTAATCCTACGACTGAACCCACGATCACAATCATCCAAAAGGCAGCATGCCAACCAAACTCATTTGCCAGATATAAACCAATAGGTAGTCCCAATATTTGCGAGGCTGCAAAAGCCATTTGCGTAAAACCCATGACTCGCCCGCGCACTTCAAGTGCAAAAATGTCAGTAATGATTGCAAAACCTATGGATCCGATGACGCCCCCAAAAATGCCAGTAAAAATTCTGGACAGCAATAAGAAATGATAATTGGTGGCGCTGGCACAAAAAGCAGTCCCAACGATAAAACCGACATAGAAAAACATCAACAGTTTTTTTCTGTCAAATTTATCGGCAAATCCAGCGGCCAATATGCCTGAGATACCAGCACTAAATGCATAACCAGAAACTACCCAACCAAACTGTTTAGTGGTTATGTCGAGCTCGGGTAGTAAAATGGCCCCGAGCGGAGACAACACCATAAAGTCCAGGATTACGGTAAACTGTATGAAGGCAAGGATCGCGATCATAAAGATTTGATAATTGGAGAAAATTCTTTGTTTACTCATAAGCTGTTGAGGTGATACTTTGTATCTTTTTTATTTTTTAATTCCCTTAATGACTATGTCGAAAGCTGCTTTCATGTCTTGTTCAGATAATTGATAGGGTGCACCGCCCATACTTTTTCCAGCGATGTGAAATTTGATCAAATTGTACAATGGCGCAAAAGCGACTGACCAGAATACTTCTGGTTTCATTCGAACAGTTTCTCCATTTTTGACGGCATTTTTCATAAAGCCTCCCATTTCCTGGCTAAACTTTGCCGTGATGTTTTCTGCAAGTTTGTCTTTGTAAGGAGTGAGTTTCAACTGTTCGTAAAATTGTGTCTCCAGGTAATGATTGAGGTGGAAATTTGCTCGGTTGGTCCACTGCAGCCAAAGCCCGGTTTTGAGATCCATTTCTTGATGAAAACCCTCAAAAGTAGCTTTCACCATTCGCTCTCCAACCTCTTCGCCTATTTTGAGAATAAGGTCTTCTTTATCTTTGTAATAGATGTAGAGGGTTGCTGGAGAAACACCGGCAGCTTTGGCAAGTTTTTGCATGCTAAAGCCATCAAAACCCAACTTAACTAAAAGCTCCAAGGCCTTTTGCCGTACAATTTCTTCCTTTTTTTCGTCTCTTATTCGCATGATGAATCAAATATAAATGAATAATCATTTACTTATGAATACTTATCAATTTTTTATTTTAATTTCTATTCAAAATGATCATAATTAACGGGTACAGTAAGATTAATAAATAAGAGATGTAAATTAAAGTGCGGGAATATTGTAAATATCCGCATACCTTTTTATGATCATATTTACGAATCTTTTCAGGTAGTTTTCATTCAAAAAAGCATTGGACCAATTTTCAAATCGTTGACATTGAGTGCCCAAATAGAAAAAGTACAAACTCAAACCAAGAATCGGAAATAATCTTTTTTCTTCCATACTGAGGGCATTCATAGATTCATAACCTTTGAGAAATTGCTCAATTTTTGGTTGATATTTCGCAGCTTCATACTTTTCAAGATTGTGCAATTGCATGATGTAATAAGCCACATCAAGACTTAGCCAGCCATTCCCGCAAAAATCAAAATCAAAAATGGTAATGTTACCATCTTCATCAATATTGAGATTGTCAAACCAAATATCTAAATGGACAATACCTGTTTGCATATTATTTATATTTGCCCCATTCAATTGATCAAGGATAAATTTTTGTAGGTTTTTTAAATATTGCATTTCTGTGGAATCAGCAGCAAGAAAATGACTGATTTGCGCAAGTGACTCGACCACCAATACTTCCAGGGAATAATTAATTCGATCAATTTTTTGATTCTTTGAAATTTGATGAATTCGACCAACAGTACGTCCTATTTCATAGTGAATTTCACCCGCAACTTCATGTAATTTATTACCCGGAGCATAAGAAAACATTACACCATATCTCAAACCTTCAGGAGCGTTGAGGATTTGTAAATAAACCTTTTGTGCATCCGTAATAGGGTATGAAATTGAAATGTCTGCTTGTTTAAGCTGGATTAAAAAATTAATTTCTGCTTCGATTTCTGTAGGATTTCTCCAATTCAAACTATAAACCCTAAATACAAACCGATTTTGACCAGCCGTAACCAAATAAGTATCATTGATGCCTGACTTTATCAATTTGCAGTGAACATCTGCCCCTAAGGTGTATTTATTTTGTATGAATTCAGCAAGATGAGATGTTGATAAAATGGAATGTGTTACGGGGAAAAATCTCATTATTAAATTGTTTGGGTTAAATTCAAATTACAACTTTTCACCTGCTATATAGGCCATTGGAACTGTGAGATTCAGACCTCCATTTTGTTTCGCGTATTGAGTTAAATTAGATTCAAATTTGGCAAATATCATTTGTAATTCTGCCTTTGGAAAAAGGGAAATCCATCCAGTGAGCCAACCTAATTGGATGAAATGATGATTCAGAAAGGCGCTGCCATCTAGAAATTTCATGGTAAAAGAATCTTCCACCGCTTTAGTAATTTGAAAACCATTGTTTGTAAATAATTGATAAACACCAGCTAAATTCCGACGATGCGCTTCTTCGTTTTCAATCATTTTAAAGTATGATTCATTGCCTATTTGATGCAATGTCTGATACCATATTTCATAGAGCTCTTTCCAGTGGCCATGCAAATTGGTTGTTATGACGAGTTTACCAGAAGTTTTAAGGACCCGGTGACATTCTTTATAAACCAGATCGGGATCATCAAAGTTATTGATTCCCAAATTTGAAACAATGAGGTCCAGGGATTGATCTTCAAAAGGTAAATTTTCAGCGCTACTTTCAATCAAAGTGGTATTGGAAATGCCATAGTTTTTTATTTTTTCTTGTGCCCGAAGATTAGCATTTTTCCAAGGGTCAAGTCCAAATAATTTACAGGAATTCCCAACCCTTTCTGCCAATTCGAAAAGCGGAAATCCCGTGCCGCTGCCAATATCTAAAATGGTTTGATTTGCTTTCAACTCAAGATGTTTCAAAAGTAAAAGCCCGAAGGAAGCACTCCAAAGAGGAACTTCATCATAAGTATTTACAAAATCCTCAGAGTCAACAAATTGATAATCCAGATAGTCCATTTACCGATATAAATTTTGCTAAAGGTAACATTTTGGTGTTTAATTTTTCCGCAGATGAACACGGTGTGAAAAACCTCCAGCAGATTCCTCAGATGAACGCAGAAAAATAAATCAGGGAAAATCAGCGAGGTCAGCGGGAAAAAATAATCTTGAGTTTCTGCAGAAGGACAGAATGAAAAATCTCCCGCAGATTCCGCAGATGAACTCAGAACAAAAAAATTAGCGAAAATCAGTGAGATCAGCGGAAAAAATAATCTTGAGTTTCTGCAGCAGGACACAGAATGAAAAATCTCCCGCAGATTCCTCAGATGAACGCAGAAAAAAAATCAGCGAAAATCAGCGAGGTCAGCGGAAAAAAATATTCTTGAGTTTCTGCAGAAGGACACAGAATGAAAAATCTCCCGCAGAGTCCGCAGATGATCGCAGAACAAATAAATCAGCGAAAATCAGCGAGATCAGCGGGAAAAATCTTGTGCAAATTCCGCAGATGATCGCAGAACAAATAAATCAGCGAAAATCAGCGAGATCAGCGGGAAAAATATTCTTGAGTTTCTTCAGAAGGACACAGAATGAAAAATCTCCTGCAGAGTCCGCAGATGATACCAGAACAAAAAAATCAGCGAGGTCAGCAGGAAAAAATAATCTTGAGATTCCGTAGATTATTATCACTTTGTAATAGTGGTTGTTAATAAAAAAAAGAAGCACTAAACTTATGCTTCGTGCTTCTCCAATTAGCAATGCTTTAACAATTGTATTTTTAATTCAGCTGATGCAAAAGTAGGGTTGCAACCATTTCGGAAGAAGCCGGATTTTGACCGGTGATGAGCAAACCATCCTGTACAGTATACTCTTCCCAATCGCCTCCTTTGGAATAAATACCTCCATTGGATTTCAACATGGATTCCACTAAAAATGGAACTACGTCTGTGAGCCCCGAGGCTTGCTCTTCACTGTTTGTGAAACCAGTTACTTTTTTACCTTCAACCAAAGGAGAGCCATCTTTCTTTTTGGTATGTTTGAATATGGCGGGTGCGTGGCAAACTGCACTCACAGGTTTGTTGTGATTGTAGAAGTCTTCGATGAGGGCAATAGAATCTTTATTTTCTGCCAAATCCCACAAAGGTCCATGTCCTCCAGGATAAAAAACGGCGTCAAAGTCATCTTGGCTGATGCTAGTCAATTTTACTGAATGTGCTAATTTTGATTTTGTTTCATCATCCTTATTGAAGCGTTTAGTTGCATCGGTTTGTGCATCATCAGCTTTGCTTTTAGGATCAATTGGTGGTTGGCCGCCTTTTGGAGAAGCAATGGTAACTTCAACACCATTATCCAATAAAGTATAATAAGGTGCTGCAAATTCTTCTATCCAGAAACCAGTTTTTTGGCCAGTATCTCCCAAGTCCTCGTGGCTGGTCAATACGAATAATACTTTTTTCATTTTTTAAATTTTATGATGATGGACGAATCCAGAGTTTACAATCAAACATTCATATGATTGTGGAATACCGCAAAAACATTATTTATGAAGCTTTTGGTTTGGTATTTAACCATTTAATAATTTTTGAAACGGTCTGTCAAAGCTTAATGTTCAACTACACATCCAAAACAGTTGGGGATGTACTTTTTGATACTTTTGGAAGAAATTGCGTATAAAAAAAACTATTGTCTCACTTTGTTACATTAATATTTTGAAATGATGAATAATAATCTTTCTTTCGTTCTAAATTTTGAATTTGTTAAAGCAGCCACCATCAAATGAGGAATATTTGCCTCACCTTGCTTTTGATTCTGTAATTTTTGGATTCAATGGCACACAGCTCAAAATATTGGTATTGGAATACCATAATACGGGGCTATTCGCATTGCCTGGTGGCTTTGTTAGAAGATATGAAGATGTGGATGCGGCGGCAAAAAGGGGATTGTGGGAAAGAACTGGACTAGACAATATCTATCTGGAGCAATTTTACACTTTTGGTAATTTCAGCAGGTCAAGACCAGACATCATGCGTACAATTTTGGAAGCAAATGGTTTTGAAATTCCTGAAGATTACTGGATACTCGATCGGTTTATTTCTATTGCCTATTATGCACTCATCAATTATGATGAGGTAGTGCCCAAACCAGATGAACTCTCTGACAATATCAATTGGTATCCCATCGATAACCTACCAAAATTGATGATGGATCACCAATTAATTGTAGAGAAAGCTTTGTTGATATTGCGAGAAAATTTGGACAAAAAGTTGGTTGGTATGAATTTATTACCTCCCAAATTTACCATGCAAGTTTTGCAAAAAGTTTACGAAGCAATCCTTGGCGAAAAGCTCCGCCGCACCACTTTTCAACGTAAAATGCTGACCCTGGATCTCCTTGTAAGACATGAAAAACTCTTCAGTGGCGGTGCACACAAAGCCCCTTACCTTTACAGTTTTAAACACGAATTGACAGAGCAACTTTCCCAAGAAGCCGTGCTATCAAATTAAATTTTATAAATTCACATTAATAAAAAAATTCAAATCAATAAATATGAAAATGAGAATATTTAAATCGGTCGTTGTCCTATTGGTCATGATCTTTGCGCTTCAATTACAAGCACAAAAGAAATTTGGTGGTTTAGCCCTTTACACAGTGAGAAATGACATGACTACTGATGCCAAAACTACGCTCAAAGCAGTCGCCGATGCGGGTTATAAAAACATTGAGGCTGCTGGATATGCCGATGGAAAATTTTATAAAATGACGCCACTCGAATTCAAAACTTATGTAAAATCTTTGGGATTAAAGCCAATCAGTACCCACCAGAGTTCTGTGACTTTGGAAAATGCCGAGCAAATGATGAAGGATGTCAAAGCAGCTGGTTTTGAATATTTTGTCGTGCCTGTTCCTCCCATGGGATTGTTTAAATTTGATCAGGCAACGAGGTCTATGAACATGTCTGGCGGTGCTGCAAACCTTGCTAAGATCTTGGATGAACTTGGTGTGAAAGCAAACAAAGCTGGTCTCAAACTTTTGTACCACAATCATGATTTTGAATTCAAAAAGGATGCTGATGGCGTTGTTCCTATTGAATATTTGCTCGAAAACTGCAATCCAAAATATGTGAATTTTCAAATGGATTTGTATTGGGTTGTCAAAGCTGGCGCAGATCCTGTTGCTTACTTCAAAAAATACCCTGGTCGTTTCAAAATCTGGCACGTAAAGGATATGGACAGTCAAGGTAGATTTGCACCAGTAGGCACTGGGACTATTGATTTTGCTAGAATCAGAGCAAATAAAAAATTGGCTGGTATGAAGTATTATTTAGTTGAACAGGATATGACTTTTGATAATCAAACTGCTTTGGAGGCCATCAAAATCAGTCATGAGGGGCTGAAGAAATTTGGTTTTGAATAGTCTAGTAAATAGTAAATAGTAAATAGTGAATGGTGAATGGTGTGGGGTGAAATGTGAGATGTAAAATGTGAAATGCGATATTCCAGTTGGAACGACTCGAAGGGGAAGGCCTGCGTGCCTTCCCGACCAAAAAATATTTTGTGAGGTGTGATTGTTAATGATGTGAAATCTGAGGCCTAAGTTGTGAAATGTTTGAGACCATGCTAGTTGAGCCAAGGCACCCCTTGGCTTCTCAGGTCAAATGTGTGATGGAACCACATGTAAAGAAAGGACTTGCCCCTTTCTATTGTGCACGAATGAAAGTAAATAATAAATAGTGAATAGTGAATGGTGAATGGTGTGGTCAAATGTGAGATGTCAAATGTGAGATGTGAAATGCGAAATCCAGTTGGAACAACTGGTAGGGGAATACACGCGTGCCTCCCCGAACTTTCAAGACTCGAATAATTTATTTTCTCGTCAAAACAACTTTTGCAATTTTTCTAGGTTAAATATCTAGGATAAAGGTTGGTATTATGGTTTTTTAAAATGATTTAAAACATGAGAGGTAAGAATATAAATCCTTGTTTTAAACCTCATTAAAGGCCTAGATTGCTAACTTTGCAGGCAGAATTTAAACAACATACACAAAATAACATACGAATGGATAACAATGGAACACATTCACATGCATCAGATCAAGGCAATGCATTGGATGTCAACGAATCAATGGCGAAATGCCCGTTTTTGAGCGGCTCATTGAATCAAACTGCAGGAGGTGGTACAACCAACAGAGATTGGTGGCCAAATTTATTAAAGCTTGGCATTCTTCGCCAACAATCCTCCCTTTCAAACCCAATGGAGCCAGACTTTGACTATGCGTCTGAATTCAATTCACTCGACCTCACCGCTGTAAAAGCTGATCTATTTGAATTGATGACCAATTCACAAGAATGGTGGCCTGCAGATTATGGTCATTATGGTCCGTTTTTCATCAGAATGGCTTGGCACAGTGCAGGAACTTATAGAATAGGCGATGGTCGTGGTGGTGCAGGTTCTGGATCACAAAGATTTGCTCCCCTCAACAGTTGGCCAGACAATGCCAACTTGGACAAAGCACGATTGCTTTTGTGGCCAATTAAACAAAAATATGGTAAGAAAATATCTTGGGCCGACCTTATGATCCTAGCGGGTAACTGCGCTTTGGAATCTATGGGCTTTGAAACTTTTGGTTTTGGCGGTGGACGTGAAGACATTTGGGAACCTGAGCAAGATATTTATTGGGGTGCTGAGTCAGAATGGCTGGGTGACAAAAGATATACTGGAGATAGAGAATTGGAGAATCCCCTTGCAGCTGTGCAAATGGGATTGATATACGTAAATCCTGAAGGACCAAACGGTAATCCTGACCCAGTGGCAGCAGCAAGAGACATCAGAGAAACCTTTGGCCGCATGGCAATGAATGATTACGAAACGGTTGCTTTGATCGCTGGTGGCCATACCTTCGGTAAGACTCACGGAGCAGCAGATCCGAGTGTTTATGTAGATGTAGAACCAGCTGGCGCAGGGATAGCTGAGCAAAGTTTGGGATGGAAAAATAGTTTTGGATCAGGTCACGGAGTAGATACCATTACCAGTGGTTTGGAAGGTGCTTGGACAACAACACCTACTAAATGGAGCAATAATTATTTTGAGAACCTATTTGGTTTCGAATGGGAATTGACCAAAAGCCCAGCTGGAGCGCAACAGTGGACACCTAAGAATGGTGCAGGCGCGGGCACAGTTCCAGATGCGCACGATCCTTCAAGAAGTCATGCACCTTTTATGTTGACCACGGACATTGCTTTGAGAATGGACCCTGCTTATGAGCAAATCTCCAGACATTTTCACGAAAATCCAGCTGAATTTGCAGACGCATTTGCAAAAGCATGGTTTAAATTGACCCACAGAGACATGGGGCCAAAAGTAAGATATTTGGGACCAGAAGTTCCAAAAGAAGACTTGATTTGGCAAGATCCTATTCCAGCTGTCAGACACCAATTGATTGACAATCATGATATTGAGTCATTGAAAGCGAAAATTCTGGACGCTGGTTTGTCAGTATCTCAACTGGTTTCAACCGCTTGGGCATCAGCTTCTACATTCAGAGGATCTGATAAACGTGGTGGAGCAAATGGGGCTCGTGTGAGATTGGCTCCACAAAAATATTGGGAAGTAAATAACCCAAAACAATTGGCTTCTGTTTTGACAACGCTTGAGGGCATTCAAAAAGACTTCAATGCTTCACAAACGGGTGATAAATTAGTTTCATTAGCTGACTTGATCGTTTTGGCAGGATGTGCGGGTGTAGAAAAGGCGGCAAAGGCTGCTGGACATTCCATCACCGTTCCGTTCAAAGCTGGACGCACCGATGCTTCACAAGAAATTACAGACGTAGAAGCATTCGAAGCATTGGAACCAAAAGCAGATGGTTTTAGAAATTATTCAAAAGGTAAATACAAGGTATCAGCAGAAGAAATGTTGGTGGATAGGGCTCAATTGCTCACTTTGACGGCTCCAGAAATGACAGTACTCGTTGGTGGCTTGAGGGTTTTAGGAGCAAACTATGACCATTCAAATCACGGAGTATTTACTGATAAACCAGGTGTTTTGACGAATGATTTCTTTACAAACTTGCTAGACCTCTCAACCACTTGGAGAGCAAATTCAGACGACGACAGTACTTTCGAAGGCAGAGACAGAAGAACTGGTGCTGTTAAATGGACAGGTACAAGAGTTGATTTGATCTTTGGGTCGAATACAGAATTGCGTGCAATTGCAGAAGTGTACGCTTGCAACGATGCTAAGGAAAGATTTGTAAAAGATTTTGTTGCCGCTTGGAACAAGGTGATGAATCTCGACAGATTCGAATTATAAGAAATTGACTTTTTAAAAGTCTTGTAATCAAAAAAGTCCCGGTCGGAAATATTCCAATCGGGACTTTTTATTTTGTGCCAGTTGATTAGGCAGTCAGCTATCAGTTTTCAGTTTTTTGAGTTATCCATTCTTGTAATCAAGGTCTTGCGTCACTTCATATTTTACAATACTCAGTGCAGACGCAGGGCCTTGCATCTCTGCATATAAACTTTCTATGTTGTACAGACCCAGGGCCCTACGTCTCTGCGTTTAAATTTTTTACGTTGTACAGACGCAAGGCCTTGCGTCTCTGCCTGTTTCCTGTTATTTTATAAATCGGCTTTCTGGGGGACCCAAATAACTAGGTTTCAATCCACCTTTATCGATTACGAATTTTTGGAAAACAAGACCTGGGTCTATCATCCAAATCTTCAATGTATGGACTCCAGCTTTGACGCCTTTGTGCGTAGATAGTTTTTTTCTGATGTGATCCGTAACCGCATTGTTCCACCATTCTGGGTATTCCCAATCTGGTTTTTCTTCCCCTTCATTGATATTGATGATTTGTGGTGTTTCGTCATCAACGGCGATGGCATATTTCAAACCCTCGTTTTTCTTGTAATTGAGGGTAGGAGAGAGGTAAGTTTCAATTTTTAAGTCAGCTCCATCAAAAGTGGTGAACGTATATTCCAACCTTGGTGTGTTTGAACCTACCGTTTGCTGGGCTGCATTTGCAGGTTCGATCATGACCGCATCAGCTGTGCGACCCAAATTGGGTATAACGGTCCAAGTGATGTCGGCTGCATCTTTTTTATTTGTGAAATGAGCTGCTTCAATGGACACTACCCCAGTATTTTCAATAAATCCAGCTACGGCAGGCAAATCATTTCGAATTGGAATAGCAATCGTGAAATCCTGACCGCCGCCAGTTAATATGATGGCACTCGTATCAATTCCCTTAGGTGCTTTATTCCAATCAATGCTGACAAAGACCTTTTCTTCAAACTGAGTCTCGCCGCTTTTGGAAGATAATTTTACCCAATCGTCTTCAGTTTTAAGATTGTAGGTTAGTTTTTCACTTCCTCTATTGAATATTTCCAGATAATATTGCTGATCATTGAGTGGGTCAAAACTCGTAAAACTCCTGCCCATCGCACCATCTCTTCTGAATCTCGAAATGGGTGAACTTTCAAGCAAATATCCCAAGGATGCTCCTGCTTCTGGTTGGATGTAGGTGACCGCTGGCATTTTATTGACGGGCGGATTGCTCCAGCTGGTATAACCAATGTGTGTTTGAGACATCATATGATTCCACTTTCCGTCGGCCAAGGTGTCGTGGTAGTACTTGGTCAAAGCCGCATCTTTGAAGAAATTATCTTTTACCAATTCTGCATAATGATTGGTTGAAGCTCGACTTTGCATTCCAAAGGCTTCATTTTTGCCAGCGGCAATGTACATTTCATTCAGATTGTAGGCAATTTCAATGGGAAAGTGCACCAATTGATAATAGGCTGATTGATGGCTTTTCGGCAAAACCTCATACACCTTTTTGCTCCTTTGTAAAAGATCATGGTATTCTTCAAGGATTCTATCGGCTTCTCGATAATTGGTCAAACTGTAAGTATTTGGTTTGAGCATTTCTGGCGTTCTGCGGGCACTGTATTTGGTGGTGAGTGCCAATAAATCTGCTATTTCTTTGGCATGTTGATCGCCAAATTGTTGAGTTGCCCAATTCACATAATAATTAGGCAAGTCATTGGCTCGGATGGCTTTAGTATCATAAGCAAAGTCCAGGAAAAGACTGATGGGCAATTCCATTGGCTTGAGATCGCCCACGTTTACAATCCAGAGGTCTTTGACACCCCATTGATAAGAGAGATTCATTTGTTCCCAAACGCGCTCTATCTGAGATACATTGATCCACCGATAAGAAACAGGTCCGCCCACAAAATCAAAGTGATAATACATGCCATATCCACCGGGATGTTTTAAATCTTCCTTTTTAGGAAGGATGCGCACATTGCCCCAGTTGTCATCACAAAACAACACCATGATGTCGTCATCGATGCGCATGCCTTTATCGTAGTAATCCTGTACTTCCTTATACAAAGCCCAAACTTGAGGCGTTTCTTTGGCAGGTTTTCCAGTGACCTCGCTAATAATTTTGCGCTGGTCGGCCATGATTTCTTTCATCAAATCCACCGCAGTTTCTTTGGTCATTGCTTCATCACCATCTCCTCTCATACCCAGAGCCACCACACTTTCTTTATCCCCCATGCGCTCGATGCCTTCTTTCCAGAATTGTTGGAGTTTTTCTTTATTGGTTACATAATTCCACGCCCCACTTTTACTCCTTCCCCATTCCTCGTGATAGCGCATCATGGGTTCATGGTGAGTGGTGGAAATCACGATGCCATATTCGTCTGCAACCCGGGCATTTTCAGGATCATCGGTTGCAAATACACTTGGTTGCCACATAGCTGGCCAAAGGTAATTGGCTTTATTGCGCAATAAGAGTTCAAAAACTTTTTCATAAAATTCATGGTTGAAATCCCCAAATTTCTCCTTGGCCCAGTTTCTCAAAGCAGGAGCTTCATCATTCAGGAAGATTCCCCGGTATTTTACAGAAGGAGTATTAGAAACAAATCGCTCTTTTTTAATGTAGAGATTTTCACTTTTTTTAATGGGGGCGTCGGCCCAATAATACCAAGGAGAAACGCCAATTTTTTCAGAAATGGACAAAGTGCCGTAAGCCAAACCCCTTTTATCACTTCCTACTACAACCAAAGCCTCTTTGATACCTGGTAAAGGGTTTTTGACCGTTTCAATGATGAATCTTTCCCAACCATTTTTGATAACATCCGCCTTCAGCTTTTTGGATTTGATGATCTGATCAATGAAAGTACTTTTTCCAAGGATTCCCAAAATGATGACGGGTCCTTTCACATTTTTTGAAGATTGAATGATGGAAGGTTTTTTATTGCTCACCTTTTCAATGTCTGAGGCTAGGAAGTTGGCCGACTTTTCTACGAGGATGTCATCTTTTGCATCGTAAAGAATAGTTGCAACATCATTTCCGTCCACGATGGAAAACACTGACTTTTTATCGCTGTTTTGTGTGAGGACGGTGACTTGGCTGGATAAGAAAAGTGGGGAGATAAGGAATAGTAGCACTAATTGTCTCAACATTGTATGTAGCTTTTGTAATAATTTTAATTGATATCTGTATTGTTTTTTGCTCAATCTAAGATTCAAAACAATCGATTGCCTAAAGTAGAGAAAATATTTGAATTGCAAAATGAAAACGCTGCAAAACGGCTTTAAAAGCATTGGGGTTAACAATAAATTAAGACAAATGAGGCGGAGGATTATAGTTTAATCTAGACTGTTTTGGAAGCTTTAACAATAGGAAAAGTGCAAAGTATAAGTTTATTGCAATGAGAATTATATCCTATCGTCTTTGGTTTTTGATAAGTATATTTGAAAAAAAAAATACAATGACAATTCTTGACCAAGATACTGAGGATGAGTCTCAGATTAAGTCACATATTTTTTTTATAAAATGAGGTTTATATTCCAAGCTGAAAGAAATTTCAGAAAAAGTTCAGATCGGAATAATAAGGCTAATTGCTTTGGAAACAATAAAGAAAACTAACTAAATCATGAGTCCACTGCCTGTGCCTGGGGTTGTCACTTTTTTGTACCGTCAAAAAAGTAACCAAAAAACCTCCCGATACAAAAAACTCGTACTTGGCTTTTGTAACTCATTTAAGCCTCGCTAGCACTATTCACCGTGCTTGGGTCCTGAGCTACTCGATCAGTTTTGTATCGGCCTTATTTTTTTTAGCTACCGAACTTCAAAAATACGTTAAGTGCAAAAAACTGTTCGAACTATAAGTGCCCTAAAACCAATGAATCGGTGCAGATAAAGCAAAAAACATTGAAGCAATGCCAAAAGTGAGTTTTTTTTGCATAGTATTTTTGGAGTGAGGGAGCGTTAAGAAAAAAATTCAGCCTTGATTTTTTTTGCTACTTTATTGCATCAAGGCAAAAAAGTAGAAGAAATCTAGTTTCTTACTCTAATTTTTCTTAAAAACATATATACTATTTTTAGATGTGTCCTAATAAAAATCGATTTGGAAATAAAACAATGGTTAGATTAATTTTATGTAGCTGGCCAGCACCCTCTGAAATTCAAATAATTGGTAAATTACCACCCAGTTCAAAACCTACACCGTGTCAAACATTCAAAACAAAATAAATTCTTGGCGCAGTACTTTCATTTTGATTCTTTTGGGCATCGAAATGGTTTCCTTTACTGCACCAGTGAATGGACAATCTAGTAGCGACCAAACTAAACCTGGATTTTTACCCCAACCTTATATATTCAATCAAAAAACGACTTTCCCGCAAATCCACACCAACTTAAATGGAATGGTGACAGAATTTGTGCGCTCGATGTACCAAGACCAAAAAGGTAATTATTGGTTTGGGACGAATACTAATGGAATAATAAGGTATAATGGGCAATACCTTGAGCAAATGCTAATAGTTCAAAATGATATGGGCGTATCAGTAAGGGCAATTGTGGAAGATAAAATGGGCAATATTTGGTTTGGAACGTCTTCAGGACTTGTAAAATATGATGGAGCAAAGTTTACCGTTTTCTCAACTGATCTTGGTTTGCAAAACGAAGAAATTTGGGGATTATTCCTTGATTCACAAGGTCTCATTTGGGTTGGATCAATCGGCGGGCTGAGTCATTTTGACGGCAAAAAATTTACCCCATTTTTACTACCTGAATCAAGCGTCGAAAATCCCCAACACATGTTATCAGATAAATTGGTAATAAAAATCTTGGAAGACCGTAACGGTAAAATGTGGCTGGTGACCGATGGAAATGGAATTTTTACTTATGCGAATAGTGACTTTTTCCATTTGACCAATAAAAATGGTTTGACCGACAACCAAGTTGCGGATGTTTTAGCAGACAAAAAGGGAAATATTTGGATAGGAACTTTCAATGGTGGAGTCAGCAAATTTGATGGTAAAAAATTCACTAACTTTACAAAAGATGGAATGATTGACGGCTTAGAAACTTATAATTTCTGTGAAGATCAAAAAGGAAACATTTGGTTTTCGGCCGAGCACCATGGCGTCTATCGATATGAATGGTAAACATTTCACAAACTTCACTACTGAAAACGGTTTGACGACCAATGGCGTACAAAGTATTATGGAAGATCATAAAGGGCAACTTTGGTTCGGCACGTGGCAGGGCATGAGCATTTATGATGGACAAAAATTTATGAATGCGTCTAAAAAAGAGCCTTGGACGAATTAAAACGAATTTAAGCAAATTGATTTTTTTCTGATGGTCTTTTTTGTTTGAATTTACTTTGCAATTCAACCCATTGTACAAACATAAGCTAGAAAATACTACATTTGAATTGCAAGCTCTCTAGAGTACAAAACTGGGCTAGATTTTTCTTTTGGTGTCAGTTTTTTAGTAATCATTGGAAATTTATTTTCGAAAAAACGGCATAGATAAATGAAAATACATGGTAAAAAAGTATAACATAACCAGGTTAAGTTTACTGACCATTTGTCTGATGGCTAGCACAGCCGTTCACGCGCAACAACAAAACAATCCAGTAAAAATCGTTGGGCAAATGAAAGATGTCATGTGGCAGGGACAACTTTATGGAAACATAGACCTCGATACCATAACCGATAAAACCAATTTATATGGACTCGGACCAGTGGAGTACTTATCGGGTGAAATTTTAATCCTCAATGGGAAATCATACAAATCAACTGTAGCTTCGGACGCTACCATGCTAGTCGAAGAAACTTATCAAATTAAAGCTCCTTTTTTTGGTTACGCGAATATTTCAAAGTGGACAGAACGGTTGTTACCCGACAGTATTCAGACCATTCATCAACTCGAAATTTACCTCGACACTCAAACCAAAAATGCCAACCGACCTTTTATGTTTAAATTGAGCGGAATGGTTGAAAAAGCTTCCATCCATATTGTGAATTTGCCTAAAGGGTCCAAAGTTCGTTCGCCAGAAGATGCACATCAAGGCCAGCAAAATTATACCATCAAAAACGAACAAACAGACATCGTGGGATTTTTTTCAACAACGCATCAAGCAATTTTCACGCATCACGATACCTTTCTACACATGCACTTAATAACCGCTGATCGCAGATCCATGGGACATTTAGATGAGGTTTTGTTTCAAAGCGGTACGATGAAACTTTTCTTGCCCGCAGAGTGAAAGCGCAACCCAATGTTGAAATCCTGATAAGCTATCTATCATCGGCGCTATCTTTTGGTTTTAGGCTCCGACCCAATCCCAAATATTTTTGATCAACACGAAAAGCTTGGAGCATTTTACAATCCGTCCTTGGTATCAACAGTATTTCAATACAGACCTAAAATTTCCTTTCATCGGTTATCCCGTATTACTTTTTTCACAATCTCAGTTAGGAAGTTTACAATAATTTGAAAAATAATTTGTGAAACCAAAAAGTTGCACGTATATTCGCAACCGATTAGTTTCGTTACATCCTGGATGTTCATTATTACACACATGAAATTAAGAAAATGAAAGAAATAAACACTTGGATGGAAACACTCAAAAAGATTTGGGAAACCAAATTCAACCAATTGGATAACTTATTAGCAACTATTAAAAAAAATAAAAAATGAGCTTTTTGCAATTTGACTTTAGATTAGATTCATCAACCAATACAGTATTCATACAAAAAGCATTTGATGCTGAACTTCCGCTTGTTTGGGATGCCTTTACCAAACAAGAAATACTTGACCAATGGTGGGCACCTAAGCCATACGATTCAAAAACAATTGTGATGGAATTCAAAGAGGGTGGGCGCAGATTTTATGCTATGATAAGTCCTGAAGGCCAAGAAAATTATCAACTCCAACAATACACTTCAATCACTCCAAAAACCAATTTCAAATACTTCAGTGTTTTTGCAGATCAAGACGAAAATCCTTTTTTACCAGGATCAAATTGGGATCTGAATTTCAGCGAAGAAAATGGAATCACCACAGTAGACATTTCGATCCATAATGAATCCCAGGAACGTTTGCAAAGAATGATTGAAATGGGCTTCAAGGAAGGATTCACAATGACATTAAACGAATTGGCGAATTTATTGGCAAGCTTAAAAAAGTAATATTTAATTCAATGGAAATTAAAAAAATGCACGTTGTAAGAGCCGTAATCGCAAGAGCAACGTGCATTTTTTTGAGCTTGGTGGTATTGCATTTTTTGATTTTTGTGGTGGGGTATCGCGAATTTGGCGGTTTGGAATTGTGTTTTGAAGCCAAATATTTGAGAAGAATTTATTGTGCTTTTTACTTCCAAATGTGGTAATTCCAAATAATCAATTGGAATAACTTTTTTGGTGTAAACATTTTAATAGCCTCCTTTTGGATGATCATTACCTATTCATCTACTATCCCTAGTATTCCTTCCTCCTTTCCTTGCAATCGAACTATTAAGTAATCCATAATAGTTGCTTTAGCGTCTAATTCACCTTCCTCAAAGATGTTCTTGACGTGGATGTTGATATTTTGTACTGAAGTTTGAAATAATTTAGTGACTAACTTTTTGCTTTGTTGGGGAATAGCATTTTGCCTAAATTGAGGGTTTCTTTATCCATTTCAAATTCCGATCTATAATCATATAATTCCTTTTTACTAATCAGGTTTGCCTTTTATTCGGGTCCTTTTTTTCTTAACTATTTCTTGTTCATTTGTAGGATTTAAAGATGGGTTATTAACTATTTTCAACTTATTATAGTTAGGCTTTTTCGCAATTGGATTCTGCTTAAAATAGCTATCAATTACATTGTCAATTGAATTGTCAATTACATTATTATTTTTTGCTTTCTTCCATGTTTTTTTAGTTTTTTTCTTAGCTATTGTTTTTTTCAGGTTCTATTATCACAATTGTTTCCTGAGTTTTTAAGGTTGTCTTTGTTTTTTTTGGGCTTGTATTTTTCCTGAGAACCAAACCTTGATATTTTCCACTTTTATATATCTGACTTGATTTGAAAGTTGTTAGTAAAGATTTAAGTTTTCTATCAGATGAAATTATGGTACCTGTGAGTTCAATCACATGCCAACCATTTTGATTATGTATTGTAATAATATCATCATTCAATGAGAGAGAATAACATTCTATGTCAATAACAATCTCACCATTTGTTTTTATTATTTTGCTTTTGTTCGAGTATTTTAAGACAATGTATTCATTATTTACAAAGTCAATAGTTGTACAAACATGATCAACAAAATATGATAAATCTTCCATTAATATATAGGTTATTCCATTATAGACTTTTGCTAAATAGAAATTATTTACATATTCTAATGAAGTGTATAAAGTTGGTTCAATAATTCTTCCCTCACTGTTTCCTAAACCATAAAAAGATTTATACTCGATTAAATAATATAAACCCATTTTTCTCCCTACAGGTAAATTTGAAATAATGGTAGAATTATTGTCAATAATGTACCAGAATTTTTTTTTACTCCCAAGTATTATACTTTTTTTATAATCAAACAAAGTAGAGTGATGAGTAAAGAGCTCATCAAATTCTATTGGAATGATTTGGTTATTTGATTCATTCACAATACCTTTTTTCCCGTTTATTGAGATAATATATTGATCGAATTTTTCTACAATTTTGACACATTCAATTTCTTCATAAATACATGGTAATAGATGCTTCATTTCATGTAAACAAATCAATCCCAATAAACCTTCTTTAGCCACTATGCTTCTTCCTAGTATATTACTTCCTTTTATTTCGTCATAATCTAAATCTAGAATTATTTTATTCTCTATGCAATCGAAAATACCCTTTTTATAATTTTTACAAACCAATTTAAATTTGGAATTACTTAAACGCTTATCTTCATTTTCTTCTTCATCAATGAATTCAATGTCTCCAAAATTGTATTCAGTTTCTACCCAGAATTCGTAATCAAAATTCATCATGCTTCGATGATCCAACGAGGATTTGTCTAAATAACTTGGAATATAAAATTCTTCATATTCATCAAAATCAATTAGCGCGATTGCAGGGGGTAATCCCACATTCAAATTACTTGAGTAAATTAATTCTACAGGTTTATCTCCTTCAAAGAAAACTTCAGTGCCCGACTCCAAATCATAAACTTTAGTTTGGCCTGGGGAATGCTTTTCAATTTCTTCTTCCTTTTGAGCCAACCCCATAAAGGATCTTTTCCAATTTCTATAAGATGATGGTAGCCCATATTTATTGTAGGATCCTACGTTATCTAAAAATATAACTTTTTCTACATCTGGATGATATCTAAGTCCACGGCCTACTTGTTGTAAAAACAAGGATAATGACATTGTTGGTCGGGCTAGTTGTATAAACTCAACATCTGGACAATCAAAACCTTCACTGAAGATGTTTACATTACAAAGAATTTGTATTCTTCCAATTTTAAAATCCTGAATGGCTTTAGACCTTTCATTGGAACTTGAATCACTGTCAATAGCAATAGCTTTATATCCTGCGTTTATGTAAGCCTCACATACATGTTTATTGTGCTGTTTATTTATGGTGTAAACAATTCCTTTTTTCCCAGATGCATACTTAATAAATGTATCAATTAGTTTAGATTGGACTATGGTATTGTCAATTTCTCTACTCATTGCCGTGATGGAATAATCTCCATCAACGTCAAAGGTGTCAATATTATCTATAGCTCGTTGAATTGCTGAAGTTGGTGCAATTGAGTAATAGTCGTATTTGGTCAAATATCCGTCAGAGATAAAGGCAGATACTTTTTTGGAAATAATTATATCATCAAACATTGAAGTAAACCCCTCGCCACTCATTCTAATTGGAGTTGCAGTTACTCCTAATATTTTTGCTGTGCTAAAAGTTTTGCATATTAATTTGTATGATTCAGCCAATGCGTGATGCGCTTCATCAATTATTATAAAATCAAATTTTTTATTTACCCAATTTTTCAATCTTCGTTTGAGGGTTTGTACGGATGCTATCTGAATTGGGAGATAATCTTGTTCTAAGGCCCCAGATTTTATAATTCCATGTGCTACATTGTAAACATTTCCAAGATTTTCAGCAGCTTGGTGTATTAATTCTTCTCTATGCACAAGAATTAGAACTTTAAGTGCTTTTTTATTGCTAGCACCCAAATCATGAATGTCCCTGACAATTGAAGCAAATAATCTAGTTTTACCTGTGCCTGTAGGCATCTGAGGCATGATACTTCGGTGATTTTCCCACTTTTTGTAAATCTCATTTTTATGAGATATTTGATAATCTCTAAGATTATGATTATTCTGGCAAGGTATCATCTGGTTATTTCGTGTTATATTTTAGAGTTATTATTTTAAAATTCAAACTTATTAATCAGCTCTTCTTCTTAGGTACTTAATTAGCTTTCATCAATCTATTGACAATAATCATAACTTTTCAAACATTTTTATAAAACGTAGGGAGAATTTAACAGAGGAATCAGAGCTTACTCCTCCAAATATACGGGCCGAAACTCATACTCAAGTGAAAAGTTTATTTTTCAATAACATATTTTTTCCCGCTTAATACCCCCATTCCACATGACTATAAGGCAGCCGATTTAACTCCTCCCTATGAAATCGCCACTTGGGCATAAAGGTGTCCATATATTTTACAAATCTGGCATTGTGACTTCTTTCCAATAGATGCACCAACTCATGCACGATAATGTATTCTAGACACTCAACAGGTTTGCGGGCCAATTCCAGATTTAACCAAATGCGTTTGGCTTTGGTATTGCAAGTGCCCCATTTTGTCTTCATGCGTTTGATGCCATACTGATTGCTTTTCACACCAATTTTTTCTTCCCACTTTGCGATCAGATTTGGAACCAGTTTTTTTAGTTCTGTGCGGTACCATTCTTCCAAAATTTCTTTTCTTTTGGCTTCAGGGGTATTTGGTCTAATTGTGAGGTGAATGTATTTGTGATCGATTGCTACTTGTGGTCTTGCATTGTTTTC
>Ga0116156_10001149_pt1 | contig 26604 bp, 27 predicted proteins | sample AD_UKC045_MetaG_FD_89891 | JGI IMG/M metagenome (GOLD analysis project Ga0116156, IMG submission 89891) | Active sludge microbial communities of municipal wastewater-treating anaerobic digesters from USA - AD_UKC045_MetaG | ecosystem: Engineered > Bioreactor > Anaerobic > Digestate | place: USA... | reverse complement strand
TCTCCAAGCTCTTGGACCGCGTTGCTGATGGACGTGTCTCGGCCACCTCCGAATCGCACCTCGAGTAAAATGAGCGCCCCTGCAACAGCGCTTCGGTCGATGTAGAGCTGATCCTCTACCGATCGCTCTCCGTTGATTTGAGAGTTTTCATGATCATCTGCGACGTAAGCGTGGTGGGCGAGCATCCTCTGGATGTGATCCCTCATCTCTTCCAAGCTTTCCGGAGTGCCACGGTATTTCCTGTTTAGCTCGATGGCTCGCTCGATGAGTTTTTTGGAATCTTTGTTTCCTGATAGATCCATCGCGAACTTCAAGACCTGCTCGAGCACGATCCTCGACAGACGGGGATACGATGACGTCATCTGGTTGAATGACTCTTCAAACGGCAGGCTCTTCATCCAGACGCCGACGGCCCTGCCGATGCGCCTCATCGCCACTCGATCGGATCCGAAGCACTGCGCTCCCATCTCGATCGCATGGTCGAGGTCTTCTGGGCGCGGGAACGACTCGAGGTCGCTCAGCGCTTCTTCGCAGAGAACGGAGGCCCAGACGATGTCGATGACGTGGAGGTGCTTGTCGGCGTACCTTGGGCTTCGAGGGGCGCCTGCGGTCGCTCTCCAAACCGCCTCGCTGACCCCATACTCTTCCCAGATTTTCGTCTTCTTCGTCATGGCTGCGACGCTACCGCAGCAGAAGTGACCCGGGAAGGCGACTGTGATAAACAGGATACGCCATGCCCATCGACAACAACCGACCTCCGCAAGCCGACAAGGTCAAAGCGATCCAGCGGCAGTTCTACAGCAACCTGCCTCCGGCCGATCCTTCGGAGGCATTTGTGTTGGCTTGGGTGGAGCAGCCGCAGGGGCCAAACCTCGCGGGTCTGTACTTCAACATCGTCACGACGCCGGGGGGAAGCCACCAGTGGGTTTGGATCGGCCCCGGCGGAGGCGGTCCCGGGCAGCAGCTGCCGGACCTTCGCTTTGTCGTGGCGAGGACGGGCTACGGCGGAGGGACGCTCGGGGACATTGCCCCAGGTACGACGTACACGGATCCGGACCCTGCGGTGGCGTTCAACGCGGCGATCGCAGCGGCGTCGGCGTACCAAGCTGTGCTGCAGGCGCTGCCGGCGTTCGCCGGTCGCGAAGCCAAGTGCACCGTGATGCTGCACCCGGATCACTACGAAGGGGAATTCTCGATTCCCTCTGGCGTGACCGTAGTCGGTCTCGGTGCGAATCCGTCGGACACGATCGTCGACAAGCTCTCCTTCCCGGTTCTTCCTGGCGCCTCGTCGGGCGCGCGGAACCTGTACCTCGCGGGCAGCGGCGCGCCGTCGCTCGCGATCGAATCCCTCGCCGCTCCCGGCGCAGGACAGCTCAGGTTCGAGAGAATCGAGAGCGATGAGGCCACGGCCGGGGTGAGTCTTCTGCATGACGGCGCGACGGAGATGATCGAGTGTCGGCTCGGCGACACCCTCGTCGGACCAAACCCGTTCACGCCGACCACGCTGCGATCGGACAGGACGTCTTTTCGCAGGCTGACGACGAGAGGCACGAGCATCTCCTCGAGAGAGGACCGCATCTCGGGCATCGCCGACGGCGCGCCGGACCTGGTGATCATCGGCGGCGATTCGTCGATTCGCGACATGACGATCGGGGATCTCTCCGTGGCAGCCGCGAAGGCCCTGTACGTTCGGCTCGGCGGGTCCGCTCGCGTGACGATGCTGAGCTGCTCGTTCCTCAGGCAGACGACGGTCGGAGGCTCTCTTGTCGACGGGACGATCGGAGAGCCTGTCACGACGCTTTTGGTGCGGAGCATCCTCTGCGTGGGGCAGCAGGACCTCTACGGGCCGCCTGTTCGATTGCTGGTCATTCCGCTGGCGAGCCACGAGGCTTTTCTCTCCGAGTCGGTCCCCGTCACGATCAACGCTCCGGGGTTTGTGACGGCAGCCCTGACGGGAGGAACGCCAGACGCGCTCGAGGTGGCCCCCTCGTATTCCGTGCCTGTTTCTTCGACGACGTACGCTCTTTTGCCGCTTCCAGACGCGGCGCGGCTTGCTCCGGGGCGGGAGGTGTTCATCAAGAACGTCTCTTTGCCGACGGATCCAAGCGCGGGACCGCTCGCGCTCGTGACGCAGCCTGGGCAGACGATCGACGGACTCCCGAGCTCCTCGGCGCCGGCGAGCGTGACAAGCGCAACGCACGTGATCGTGGCCGCAGGCTCTCAGGTGACCGTCCGCGTTTCTTCCGGCCGAAATGGCTATCAGATCCGCGGCGTCTGATCCTTTACCGTCCCGTGGAGTCGTGTACAATCTTTCCGACGCTGTGTCGGTGTCGGCTCGCACGCCTACATGAGTCCAGCGCCGGACTTCTTGCTCTCTTCCTTCCTTTCTTTTCTCTTTTCAGGAGAGACTCGCGATGGCGATCGTTCAAACCGACCAGAAGCTGCGACTGATCACGGTCAACAGCATCAACGACGTGACGGGCCCCAACAACGTGCCGCCTTCGGGCTACGAGATCGGCTGGCGCGCGCACGTCAAGACGGCGACCGCTGACAACGACCGGTACTTCACCACCGTCCTCGACAACGCGACGAACCAGCACAAGTGGCTCGAGCTGGTGACGAGCGCCGCGGTGACCGCGGTCCGCAAGCCGGACCAGCGCTTCACCGTCGGTTCGGCGGCGTACGACCTGCTCGAGCCGGGAACGGCGACCTTCACGACGATCGCCGCAGGCATCTCGGAAGCGGCGAACCCGGTGACCGCCGGCGTGACCCTGGGCGCCGCGTCGGCGACCTCGCGACGCGTTGTCGAGGTGGAGCCCGGAGAGTACGCGGAGAACGTGACGATGCAGTCCTTCGTCGGGCTGCGCGGCATGGGCGCGTCGCCGGCGGAGACCGTGATCGTTCCGGCCGCAGGGCAGGCTCTGATGATCGCTGCCACGGCGGGCGATCAAGACTTCGTCGTCGAGAATCTGACCATCGGCGGTCCGGTGGCGATCTCGTACACGGCCGGAGCGATCGGCGGCGGGCGCATCGTGTTCCGTGACGTCGCATTCGACAACACGCGCGCGGTCACCGTGGCGATCAACATCTCGAGCGCGACCGCGACGCCTCCTCAGGTGGTCCTCGAGCGCTGCCTCGGAACGATCCCAACCATCGATTTCCAGGGCGCTGGCGCAGCGTCGATGCTGGTGACCGGTCGACACGCTCCCGTCCAGTCGCCGGACGCGGGCGTGGCGGACGGAAAGATCATCACCAACTTCGTCCTGGACGCGACGCAGACGAACGAGCTGACCATCGACGAAGGGGCGGTGGTCACCGCGCCCAGCATCGACCTGATCAGCGTGGTTCCGACCTCGGGCGGATCGTTTCTGATCCAGCTGCTCGACTGCTACCTGCACGTCGACTCGACGGCGTCGCTCATCCTCTCCGGCGCGCCGGCGAACGGATTCGTGACGATCTCTGGCGTGCATCTCGACGGACCGATCGAGACGCTGGTGAACGACAGCAGCGCCTCGGGCAACGTGATCGTGGACATCGAGAAGTGGCCGCTTCTCTCCACGCAGACGATGGCGGCCGGCTCTCGTGCGTTCAGCGGAATCACGGCGTCGACTCAGTCGAACGCGCTCGCTGGCAACGCGCTGGTGGCCAAGCGGAACTACGGGACCTTCACCGTTCCCGCCGCGGGCCCCGTGGGAACCGGCTTCTACGTGACGAACCAGCCGAACCTCGCCGGTGCCGCCTTCGACTTCACGAAGGACCTGCACACGATGATCGCCGACTACGGCGCAGCGCTCGGCCTGGATCCGAACTCGGCGGTGGGTACCTTCCGGTACGCGCTGTTCCAGCTGCCAGAGCCGCAAGACCTCGAGGATGGTCGCTGCTACACGATCAAGAACACCGGCAACCCCGCGTCGGTCTCGCCGAACATCCACGGCCCCGTCGCGATCGCGCTCCCGGCCGGCGGCACCTCGCGCATCGAGAACCTGAACTCGCGTCTCGCCGCGAACGCGCTGATCACCTCGGCGAACTATTTCATCTTGGCGCCCGGCGACTCGGTGACCTTCGTGGTCGACCGGATCACGGACCCGACGACGCCGCAGTACCGCGTCGTGACCTGATCGGCCTTTGCGCTCTCGAGCGCTGAGGAGACAAGAGCCCTGCAAAGGTTTAGACCTTGCGGGGCTTTTGTCATTTTGTGGTGGCAGGCGCAGGCGATGGCAATCTGCTGCCGAAAGAAGGGCTCAGAAGATGACCTGGCTGAAGAAAGAAGAGCTCGAGACGCTGGTAGAAGCGTTGCGAAGACACGTTCCGGTGGGCGCAGTGACCGCGAAGACGGCGCTCAAGATGATGACCTCGGCGTGTGGAGGTCTCGACAGCGGCGGCCATCCGGTGGCGCTGTGGAAGATCCAGGCCCAGCGCGTGGAGCACAGGCTGAAGACGATCTCGGAGTACGGCGGAGAGAGCGAAGAGCTGGCCCACGCGCTCGTCGCGATTCACGGGGCGATGCGCGTGTGGATCGCGCAGCTCACGAAGGAAGAGCTCGACGAGATCGGAGTCGAGGACCATCTGAAGGTGATGAGGGCCTCGCTCGCGCGCCTCGAAGAATCGAAGACGGTGCTATCCTTCTCCTCCTAGAGATGAGCTGGATCGATCGGTTGTTTGCTCGAAGAGAGGCTAGTCCGGAGCCCGTCGTGCGGCTGTCGCTCTCGGCGTGGATCGAGTCTTTGGCTGGATCGGCTGGAGTCTCGATCGGTCCTCTCGCGCTCTCGGCGATCGAGAAGTACATCGGCGACGCAGACGATCCGTTCGTGATGATGTCGCTCGAGAGCATCGACGAGCGCGGCGCGGCGAGGCTCGTATCGAGGGTCGTGCTCGATCAGAAGTCAGGGGCGCTCGAGGAGCTACAGAAGAAGAGCGAGGCGTTTCGCGCAGAGGCGCAGAAGGTGTCCTGCGGCGTCTCGATGCGGCACCACTTGCTCGTGCAGCTGCGGGACGTCCCGGACTCGCTGCGGTTCCTCATGATGCGCTCGGGGTTCATGCCTGCATCCAAAGGCACCTACGAGCTCGTCTTTCAGAAAAGGCCGGAGCCGTGGAAGCAGATGATCGCCTCACGGCGATGATCACTCCCAGTAGCCGTTGAACGTGATCCCGTGCATGATCACGCCGCCGGTGCCCACGGTGCCAATCACGCGTTTCACGGCCTGAATGAACTCTCCGGGCTGAACGAGGATCGGAGTAGCGAAGGGGAACTCGACCTCGTCGAGCACAGTGCCTGCAGCCGCTGCAGCGGCAGCCGCTTGCATGCCGACGAAGACGCGGCGAGGAGCCTTCGTCGTCGCTGTCTCGGCCGTCGCCAAGGACACCGCGGTGTGGCCGAAGCAGATCGTCCAGAACGCGATGTTCGGCCCGCCGGTGAGCGCCGTTGTCACGGCAGAGCGAATCTTCACGCCCGTGATGTACAGGCTCTTGTTCGGCAAGCTCGTGCCGTATGCCGGCACCTGGTAGCTCGAGATGATCCCGTCCGTGTTGAGGGCAAGGTTGTTCGTCTCGAAGAACCATCCACCCAACCCTGTGCCGAGGGCAGCGGTCGTGTTCGTCGGCGTGACGCCAGCAGGGAGAGCGCCTCCCGTGGAGTTCGTCAGGTTCGAGGTCGAGCCGATCGTCGCCTGCGTCTGCCCTTGGTAGCTGCCGCCACCGAAGCCCGCCATGATCTGCTCATGAGCTTTGGTCCCGTGGTACTCGCCGAGGGTCAAGCTCACGGCGCCGACACGCATCTGCTGTGCGGAGACGGGCGCGATCGCCTCGTTGTACTCGCGAAAAGTTACCGGAAGCGCCGGCGCAGCAGACATGCTTCCAGAGACGGCGCTGAGAGGAAAGTCAGCGACCTTCACGTCGTCGATCCAGAAGGTCACGCTCGAGTTGTGAACGCCGATCAGAAACGAACGCGTGGTGTTCGTGCCGACCAGCGCCGCGAAATCGAGCGCGGGGCTGACGGACTCGACGCCGCCGATGTTGAGGACGGCCACGAATTGACCAGCGCTGTTCAGTCGGAAGAAGACGCCGTCCGTCGGAGCGGTCGTGCCGGTGGCGATGAAGTATCCCCACTCGCACGTATTGTTCACCACGGGGAGCGAAGAGAACTGGAGATTCGCTTCGAACCAGAGCGTGAACGAGCCCCACACAGGCCACGCTCGCCATGACGACAGCCTCGAGACAGCGCTCGCGGTCGTCAGGTTCGTGTTGTTCAAGTTCACGAGCCCGTTGGCGAGCGCGATCACGAACGTCGTCGCAGGCGTCGTCCACGTGGTGTTGTTCACGGCAGTCGTCGGCCATGGCTCGCTCAGCAGCAGGGTGTCGATGCCTGCGCGCATGCGATAGTCCGCCGACACCTCGAACGGTGCCCTGTCAGGCGTTCCCGTCACCGTTCCGTCGTCGCGCTCTCCGAGGGCGATGGCGTAGCCGGCTTCGTCGTGGGTCTTGGCCAGCGCGACCTTCGCGGCGTTGAACGCGTCGATCTCGAGCGGGTTCGGCACTCCTGTGCCGCTCTCCAGTTGAAAAGGCATGAATCTCTCCGTGGTGAAGGAAGAAAGAAGTCTCGAAATCTCACTCGAAGTAGCCGTTGAACGCGATGCCGTGCATCGTCGTTCCGCCGCCAGGGACGGTGCCAACCTTACGCTTGACAGCTTGGATGAACTCGCCCGGCTCCACGAGCAAAGGCGTTTTGAACCGAGCCTCTACGGACCCGATCTTGGTAGCGAAAGCCGCTCCCGCGGGTACCTGCATCTGTCCGGCGAACACCCTTCTGGGAGCGCGAGCGGTCGCCGACGCTGCCGTAGCGAGCGACACCGACGTATGTCCAAAGCAGAGGGTCCAGAACGCAGTGTACCCTCCGCCGATGAACGACGAGATGCAGTACGAATCGATCCGAACGCCGGTGACGTACAGAGACTTGTTCCCAGACGACGTCGCGACAACGGGCACCTGGTAGCTCGAGATGATGCCGTCGGTGTTCGCCGCGAGGGTCTCGATCTCGAAGAACCATCCGCCAAACCCAGTCCCAAGCGCAGCGGTGGTGTTCGTCGGAACAGCAGCGGCAGGGAGCGCGGCCCCCGTCGAGTTGGTCAGATTCGACGACGATCCTGGAGCCGTAGGAGACTGATTCTGGTATGAGCCTCCGCCCATCCCAGCCATGATGTGCTCGTGCTTCTTCGTCCCGTGGTACTCGCCGAGCGTGATGTTGATGGCCCCAACCCGCACCTGCTGAACGTTGAGCGTGGCGGTCTGGTTGTACTCCCGCACCGAGAACGGCAGCCCTCCCTCGATGCACATCGCAGAGAACTGCGAGGTGAGCTCGATCGACCCGACCAAGATGTCGTCGATCCAAAACGTGACGTTGCCTCGACTGACGCCGATGATGTAGTTTCTGGTTGTCTGGAACCCGATCTCGGATTCGAAGTTCACATCATCCGTCTCGCGAATCGAGCCTCCGCGCGCGACGACGCCGCGCAGCTTGCCGTCGGATCCGAGACGGAAGAACGCCCCGTACTGAGGAGCAGCGGTTCCCACGGCCGCAAAGAAACCGAAGTCGCAAACGTTGCCGCGAACAGGGACGTTCGAGAACTGCAGATTGATGTCGCACCACAGCGTGAAGCCTCCCCACACGGGAAAGGCTCTCCGCGTGGAGATCACGATAGACGTACCCGCGGCTTGGTTGTTGCCGGAGTTCATGTTGACGATCTGGTTGGCGGCCGAGAGCGTCATGGTCGTGGCGTTGGTCACCCAACGCGTAGAGTCGACCGCCGTGCCGGGCCACTGCTCGAAGAAGAGCAGCGTGTCGAGGCCCATCCGCATGCGCTTGAACGGAGAGATTTCGAACGGACCCCTGGAGACCGATCCAGAAACAGACCCAGCGTCCCTCTGTCCGAGCGTGATGGCGTAGCCGGCCTCGTCCGTTGACTTGGCCAACGCAGACTTCATCGCGTTGTTCGAGTCGAACTCGAGCAGCGTTGCTGGACCCACTCCGCTTTCAACTTGGAATGCCATGGCTCAACCGTTCCTCCAAGACCAGGACACGATGAATCTCCCTCGGGCTCCGTCCTGAATCGTGCCTTCGATGGTGAAGCCGACACCGGCCGTGACGTTCCGAGCCGTCAGACCCATGACAGTGGACGCCATCGCGTGCTCGTCCACGCTATGCTCTGCGGTAGGTCCGGGACCCAGCGCGAGCATCACCGTGGACGTCGACAGAATCGCGACCTGGCCGCCCACGGCGACGGAAGTCGTCTGCGTCTCCTTGCCAGAGCCGAAGTCGAGCGTCGCGGTTCCAGAGCCAGCGAGCGCCACGGGGCCGATCAGGATCCACGCATGAGCGGAGAGACCGACATCGAAAACGACCTCGAAGAGCCGGACGTTGTCCGTGTCGATCGCTTGCGTGCCGATCTTCAGCGAAGACGCGGGGAGCTGCGTCTCAGGGGTGTTGGCGAGCGTCAACCCTGACACTCCCCAGACTTTGCTCGCAAATTCGCTGACCGCCATCCACGGGATTGTACTCGTTGTCAACGAGGTTCGTCCACACGCTGGGGCACGGCGCCTCGACCGGTTCTGTGCGTGTTTTTTGAGAAATCACACGGGTCTGCTAGTCGGTTCAGCATGAAGAGCTACGAAGACTGCAAGGTCTGCCTCTCGTCCCAGGGACAGCTGCCGGTCGAGGAGAGGGACCCCTGCGAGGGATGCGCAGAGAGGTTCGCGTCGGACTCTGCAGAGCGACGAAGGAAGTCCCTCGATCGCTATGTCGAGCTCCACGGGAGCGCTGCAGCCCCGAAGGCCGCGGTTGCGAACGAGTTCTGGCAGGCATGGGAGACGATCGCGACGAGGGACTCGAGGATGGGTTTTTTCGAGCACGAGGGGCGCCCCTGCTTCGTGCTCGAGACCGTCGAAGGCGTGACGCTTCGGTCGGTCATCGTCACGATCACCGATGAAGGCATCGAAATGGCGGGGAGGATGAACCGCCGAGACCATCCGACGACCATCCGGTTCCGTGATCAGCGAGCGCTCGAGCCCGACTTCCTCCGCTCCGTCGAAGCGTGGCTCTTCCGGTCGGACGCGACGCGCTTCGGCCACTGACGGGGCCGACGTTTTCTTCGTTGATCAACGGCACCCTCTGTGCTGAGATCATCGCTGAACCGATGGCATTCAGGATCGACTACAACGGGCGAAGGTGGGCGTTTTTCTCCGGTCTTTGCGTGGAGATGAACCCGACGCTCGAGGACGACGCGGATCTGCCATGGACCTCGAAGGAGAAGCAGCGAACGTGGTCCGCGCTTCGTTGTCGCATGATCGATCCCGACCTTGACTCAGTCCTCGCTGGCGTCGCCGACATGACCGGAGAGAGCTTTCCCACGGTTCGGCGTAAAGCCCTGGAGCGCTGCGTTCGCATGCAGCGAGACCTGACGATGCGTGGCATCAAGTCGTCGGCCGGACCCGCCGGTGGAGGCTTGGTGATGCTTCTCGCGGAGGTCGACGTGTTCCTCGTTCTCTGGCAGCTCTCCCAGATGGCGCGCGCGGGGCTGCAGTGGCGACGCTCGAATGGTCTGACGAAGCAGGATGACCTGGCAGAAACCGCGCGTCTCCTCGAAGGTTTGGAGAAGTGCTTCCGCAGCAGCTTGAAAGGAGCCGAGGTGATCTCCAGGGAGATTTCCGCAGAGGCGACTCGATTTTACGCAAACATGAGCATCCGCGGAATGATCGGGACCATCGCGTGGAGGATTTACAACGCTTTCCCACAGAGGCCGTGTCAAGTAGAAGGACATGGCGGATGGTCTACTCAGAGAGAGCTTCTTCGCTCAGAAGGAGTCGTCAAGAGCGAGCAGATTCTAGCGGACATGCTCTGGTCAGAGACCAAATCATCAGGGTCAGCGTCTTACTATGAGGCGCTCCGCAGCGTAAGAGAGCAGTCGATCGAAGCGCTGATGGCCTATCCGCCGACGGCAAGTATGAAAATCGAAGTCCGCAGAGAGGAACAAGTCTGACCCATGATCAAACCGACGACCGCGCTGATTCTGCCCTACCACGATCTGTGGCTTGGCTACGAAGGGCCCAAGGTTTCGTCGAAGATTTTGGAGAACGTACGGAGCAAGTTTCTTCATCCGTTGCTCGAGGCGAGGAGCGAGGCGGAACGCTGCTCGACGTCGACCCGAAGAACACCTCGAGGACCTGCGCCGCGTGCGGCGTTATCGACGCAGAGAGCCGCGACGGCAAGGACTTCGAGTGCACGGCATGCGGGCACCGCGACGACGCTGACGTGAACGCCGCGCGCGTGATCTTGGCCCTTGGAATGAGGGGTGAGGTTGCGCCGGAGAAGAAGCCTCGCAAGAAGCTTCACTCTGTCGTCGGGAAGAAGAACAAGACGAGGACCAAGGCAGCGGCCGGCGAGGTCGCAAAGCAGCCTGCGGAGGACAAGTGCGCTGGCGCCCCGATGAAGCAGGAAGCGGCGAAAGCTGCGTTCGGGTCACAAACCTCTAGCACAGCACGAGACCGAGCCTCGTCTACAGGATCAGCACTGAATTCACACAGCGGCCGGACGGGCCGCGAAGCAGCCTGCGGAGGACAAGTGCAAAGCGGCCCGATGAAGCAGGAAGCGGCGAAAGCTGCATCTCTCACCAACGCCGTCGCGCACAGGGCAGTGACGATTCGTCACTCCGTCGTCGGGAAGAAGAACAAGACGAGGACCAAGGCAGCGGCCGGACGGGCCGCGAAGCAGCATGTGGAGGACAAGCGCGATGGCGCTCAGATGAAGCAGGAAACTTCGAGCACAATACGGCAGAATCCTCTCGGATCACAAGGTTGATCTCTTTGAGAATTTTTACACAGCGGCCGGACGGGTCGCGAAGCAGCCTGCGGAGGACAAGCGCGATGGCGCCCCGGTGAGGCAGGAAGCAGCGAAAGCTGTGACGCAAATCACATACGGCGTCTGGCATGCCGCCGTCACGAGCGAGCGTCTATTTCTGGCTTGGAGCAGCCTCTTCACGGCGGCGAATTGTCGTGATTCAGTACAGCTCACAGCGGCCGGACGGGCTGCGAAGCAGCCTGTGGAGGACAAGCGCGAAAGCGCCCCGGAGAAGCAGGAAATTTGTGCACAAGCAGCAGAGGCTGCGCTCAAATTACGATCACGTACGGGAATTTCAGACAATATCACGACAACGCGCGCATCAGCGTCCGCGTGACGAGCGCGCTGATCGACGGGGGCACAGCGTTGCCGATGCACGTGTATGCCGTGACCGTGTCTTCTGGGATCTCCCACTCGTCGGGGAAGCCCTGGAAGCGCGCGAGCATCCGCAGGGACGCCGCGCGCACGCTGCCGTCCTCGAGGAGGACACGCAGCCCGCTCTGGGCCCGCCGGCTCTCAACCACCGTCCACGCTGGCTGGTTGGCGAAGCGTCCCACGATGACCGTCTTACCCTCGCCGAAGCGCGTGGTGGAGGCGTTGAACGAGGAGATCAGCCACGGGTACGGCCCCTTCACGCCTCGCTGCCTCATCCGGTCGATGCGATCGACCTGCCAGTTCGCCAGCTCTGCTTTGGGCAGGTCTCTCAGCAGGTCCGATGTCGAATCGAACCAAGAGGGCCCTGGGATCTCCGGCAGCAGCTGCTTGATGTCGTTCTTGTCTTCGGTCCACCAAGACAGAAACCGCTCCCTCGACTGCGGCAGACCGTGTTGGTTGAACCGAAAAACACCGCTGCGCTCGACGTAGCCGTGCAGCGTGAGTCCGCGTTGGATCTGGCGAAACGCCTCGTGGCTCCTGTACCCCGTGACGTTCTCGATGACCACGGCCTTCGGGCGATAGCGATCGACCCACTGAGGCACCGCCGTCCCCGTCCACGCATGCTCGCAGAGCGAGGTGTCCAGCCTGGAGGTGCCCTTCGAGTGAGCCTTGCAGACAGGCGAGGCGTAGAGGACGTCGATCGGCGGAAGGTCGAGCTCGATGGCTTCTCGAACATCGCCGACGACGACGCGGTGGCGCGGCGCTCGCTTCTCGAAGAAGTCCCGCTGGACGGCGGCGATCGCTGGCTCCAGCTCGACGCTCCACACGGGACTTGCGCCGGCCATCCACGCGCCGATGTCCCACCCTCCGCATCCGCCAAACAACGTTCCGATTCGCATGACACCTGAGTATCACCAGGCGCAGAGAAGATCCAGGACTATCACTCCTGGATATACAGGCTGTTCTGCCATCCTTCCGCCGTCAGCTCCGGAGGATGGTCTCCGAAGCACCGGGCGAACAGCGACCGAAGCTGCTCCTCCTCTTCCGGGTCCTCTGGCCCTGCCATTCTCTTGAGCGCTTCGCCTACGCTATAGCGGTCATCGCCAATGATGAGCTTGGCCAAAACGAGCCCGACGGCCCTGGATTGATTGAGCTCCGCAGTGAGCTGGTCGTCGTCGAATGTTGGACGCCTCGCGTTCTTGTCTTTGGCGAGCTCGAGCGCGTACTTCTCGCTGCCTCGGAGGACGTCTTTGGCAAAGTCGCTCGGCTTGACGCCCTCTTTCCGGATCTGGAACTTCGCGATCTGCACGCGAATCCACTGCAGCTGCGGCTGCCCGACGACCATCGAGACGTCTTCGTCTGAATCGTGCCCACGGGAGAATTTCTCCCACGTCCTCGCCCAGTACGGCTGGAGGATGGACGCGAGCGCGGCGACGACATCGATCTTCCTCGAAACGTCCTCGTGCCGGACGATCTCGCCGATGATGGCCGTTGGCTGAATGGAGGAGGCGCGCCCATCGTGAGACTTGAGGACGAGCTCGAGCAGCGACCCTTCGACGAACTCGCCATCGATGTCGTACCACGAGATCTCCAGCGGACCGAACATCCGGTCTGCCGCCATGGCAAGTCGCCATCGGACCATTCTCTTCTCGGTCTCGGAGAGCATGGTGTTCGATACGGCGAGCTGGAACAGCTCCATCGGCTTTCGGTACGCGGCGAGGAGCGTCTTCGGCATCGGCGAAGGGGACAGAAACGAAGCCTTCATGCCGCGAACGTACCACGGTCGATCCTCGCTCGGAAGCACTCAGTGCTGATGCAGCTCGAGCTTTCTCGATGCAATTCAATGAGCGGCGTGCTAGTGGGGTGCTCGATGTCAGAGAAGCACGGCACCTACGGGCTGATTCATCAAAAGTCGTGGGACGGGATCATGCCAGCGATCGGAGCGATGTCGCTCGAGTACGGCGCGTACATCGACGCGTTGCTCTGGGCGTTGACGAGCGAACCCGAGGAGGCTGCCGACGTGGGAGAGCGCTTGATCGAGCACGGGCTGACCCGTCGTGGGCTTTCGTTTGGCGGCATGCGGAAGCTGGCGAGCCTCGGGGCTCGAACGGTGACAGCAGGACTCGAGACGATCGCGACGTACCTGCTGACGGAGAACCGAGTGACAACGGATCGAGACAAGAAGATGGAGCAGGTCTACCGCTTCGACCATCGCCTCGGGCTGTGGGTAGACGCGGCGATCGTCGAGAGGGCATGGGGTCTGACGGTGGGGCCTCCGAGCAGCGAAGACGGTGAACCTCCCCGTGCTGAAGCACGGGGCTTCTCGGGATGCCTTGCGACATCACGAGCTACACGCGGGCTGACCGCGAGCCGGGGTTCCACCGGAACTACCCGCGGCGTCTTTCGACGCTGCGGGATACGTGCGCAAGGGCCTGACGCACACGATGCGCGTCGGGACCGACAGGTTCGTACGGATCTCTCCGTGCTCGCCGATCGAGCGAATGTTCACCGCACCGACGACATCGCGTGGCGCGCTGAACCCGCATTCCTTGCACTGGTAAACACGTCGGCACTTCTGCCGACACCCGCAAACGGGACACGTTTGCGAGCTGTACGCTTCGTTCTTCTCGACCGCGCCCGCCATCTTGTACGCGAGCTGCGCGATGAGTCGCGCGTTGCTAGCTGACGAGACTTGCTGGGCCTGCCGCCGACCCATCTTGCGGGCCGCGTCGTTGAAGGGCTCGCCGACGACCACAGGCGAGTTCGGGAAGGCGTTGGCGACCGCCCTGGTGGCCTTGTGCAGCGTGTCGCGGAGCTTGCGGGCGCAGCGGTCTGCCATCCGGTACCGAGCGCGCACAAGGCGCTTGCGTCGCTTCGACCCGCGCTTGCAGCGGTCGATCCGCGAGCGGAGTTCAGCGTTGGCCTTGTTCCGATACTGGACGATGGCCTTTGCTCCGCGACCGCTCACGAGCACCGCGGTCACACCGTCGGTCGCCGCGACCAACGTGTTGACGCCCAAATCGCAGCCGATCACAGGCCCGAGCGGCATCGTTTCGGGCTCGGGTAGCTCGCACACAAGTCGCACGAACCCGTACGCCAGCGTTACCTCGACGAGCCGCCCTGGCAGATCGCGCGGCACCCGGATGCGCAGCGCCTCGTTGCCACCGCGACCATGCGAGAGCCGCAGCACGCCGTCGGTGATCTTCGCGTCCTGATTCGTGTACACCACGTCGCGGTACCGGGCCTTCGTTCGCCACGGGTACTTCGTGTCGAGACCTGCCTTGCGAGCCTTCGTCGTCGAGTTGAGCACCTCGCAGAACTCCGCGATGGTCTGCTGCACGGACTGTGCGCTCAGGTTTGGAAAGCGGCCCTTCGCCCACTTTTCCCACGCCGCCTTCGTCGGCCACTTCCACTTCGCACGACGGTAGCGCGCATGGATGCGGACCATGCGCGCCCACAGCGAGGCCGCTTCGAGACGTGACGCCGTGAACGCTGTCCACTCGGCGGGAGTGCGCGGCGTCCACGCAATCTCGACGACGCGATAGATCACTTCGACTTGCCGACCTTCTCGAACCACTTTGGGTCGATTTCAATCGATGAAAGTCCCCGCTCCAACGCAATGAGCGCAATTCCGTGTCGCGTCAGCATCGGGTACTTCGCTACGATCGCGTCGAGGCGAGACTCTAGTTCTTCCGAGGAACGAAGGCTGAGTTGCTTACGACCTGTCACTGCTTGACTCCCGAGCCATTCGAGTGGTTATTTCGGATGATGTAAAGAACTGATCCCTATCGATCACTCGATGTACTCCCGGCTCTCCAAGCGCTTCGACTACAACGCGTTTCTTGAGCAGTCTCAAGATATGGGCTCTTCCGCCAGATAGCCATTGCGGGACCCCTGGATAACCTGTCCAGCGCAGCCGAACCTCATCGCCAACAGCGATGCCTTCCAGCGACAGCTTCGCATTCGCGTCGATGCGCTTCTGTTGACGGTTTCGCTTTTGACTGCTCGCCATCGCCCGAAGCTGTCTTGCGCGTCTGGTGTCCATTGGCACTACCTTACGCCCGCTGCATTGGTTGTCAAGAGGAGCTAGACAACGCATTGCTGAGCATTGTTTTATTGCATGCCAGCAGCCAATGATTTCAGCATCTCGGAGCACACTGTTCGCAGCCTGCGCGCGCCTCGTGTGCGCGCCAAAGTACCGTTGCGAGCCACTTGGTGTCGTGCTCAAGGAGGCGAGCTTTGATGGCGATCGCGTACACTTGCTCGTGTCGTACTCGCCGAAGGTCGCGCTCTCGACGCTCGTGCAGCGGCTCAAGGGCACGTCGGCGCTGCGCGCGAGGATGCTGCGCTTCCCCGAGGTCACGCGGCACCTGTGGGGCAAGCACTTCTGGTCCGAGTCCTACTGTGTCGTCTCGTGCGGAGGGGCGCCACTCGAAGTCATCGCGCGGTACGTTCGCTCCCAAGCCGGGGCTCCGCCGATTCCTGGCGGGGGCGCTTCACCCCCGGCGTAAACGCCGGGGCACTGCGCCGTCCGAGACTTGAGGCCCCGGTCCGGTAGAAACATCATCAGCTGCGTTCGATTGCTCGCGAGGTCGAAGACCATCTCGAAGAAGCAATGGCGAAGGCTATTTGCTCGCGGGAATAAGGCGGATGTAATCGGAGACGCGTACAACGAAGAGCTGCTCAGGTCCGAGTCGTATCTGGCGGAGAACGCGCACGTCCTTCGCGTCGAGAAGATGGTGGACGAGACCTACGGCATCGGCGTGATCGGCACGACCGCGGCGATGGGCGTGGCAGACGTGTGGTGGGCGATGGATCCAGATCAGCAGGATCGCGACTTGGACCGAGACTCGACGGAGTGGGCAGAGAGGGCACCGTCCCAAAACGCGCTCGACGCACTGCGCAATTAATCGGAGAGTTTGGGGCAAATTTACCCGACTTAGCGCCGCGGTCCATGCGTAAACTCCTGTAATTCTGAGCAGTTCTGCTCGGTGATCCGGCATGACGCAGATGCGAACTCTCCGACGAACTCTGGCCACCGTTCGGGCCGTTCTGGACGGTGCCGCAGAGAGCGAAGCGCGAGCGAGCAAGGAGCTCGAGAAGGCCGCGTTCAACGCCGTTCTGTCGTATCCGTGGTACGATCGCCAAACGCCATGAAGAAACCGGCTGTCTACGCTTTCCCGATGATCCCTGTGCGATCTTGGTCAGCGCTGGTCTCTGACTCGAGAGAGTTGGACCAGGTGATGGCGGCGCTCGCCGCGGATCCCCTCGAAGCTGAAGACCTCGCCGCGATGGGCGAGACGCCTCCGCACAGCCTCGAGGACTTCGCCGATCGTGGGCCACAGTGGACGGCGAAGGCGCTGCAGACGATCTCCGAATGGATCGTGGTTTGCGAGCGCGATACATCGGAGATTCCGATGACATTGATCATGGGGAACCTCGCGTCCTACAGCCCCAGGATCGCCACGTGGTGCTGCTTCTCGATCCTGCAATACCTCTGCGAGGACATGGACGAGACGATGATCGCCGACGCCTTCTCCGAAGCGGGACACGAGCGCACGAAGGAGTTCGTCGCGAACGAAGAGTCGATCGGACTCTGAGTACGCGTGGCTGTCGAGCAGCTCCGTGAGCTTGAGCGGATCGCGGTACGCGCGCTGAACCTCGGGAGGCATCGGCCTGGGATCGCTATCGTTCATCGGAGTCCTCGAGATGCGCTGGTGATGAGCGTAGGGGTGATGAGCCGCTTGGTGAGCTCACAGAGGCGAGCGAACGCGGCGGCGTAGGCGTCGGCGGCGTAGGCGTCGGCGGCGTAGGCGTCGGCGGCGTAGTCTGCGGCGGCATGGATGGCAGCGGCGGCAGCGTAGGCGGCGTAGTCGGCGGCGGTCGCGGCGGCGGCAACGTTGGCGTCGGCGGCGTTTGCTGCGGCGCGGGCGGCAACGTTGGCGTCGGCGGCGTTTGCTGCGGCGCGGGCGGCGAAGAGGGCGGCGTCGTCGGCGGCGGCGACAGGGGCTCTCCGAGCGGCACCGTATGCAGCATCGCAAGCTAGCGTCGCTCGTTCGCGATTTTCTTCCGATGGAACGATAGCCCATGCTTCGGCAGCCGAGATCGCATCGACAGAAACCTGTTGCTCCGAAGAAAGAACCACGACAGATCGAGCATACTGAGCTGCCAGCCATGTAAGCTGGCGACGGCCAAGTACGTGATCTGCGATCCATATCGACCCTTTCATAGATCCGCGATCGACCCAGTTCATCGCCTCCCACCAACGCAACCAGTGCGGCTGCATGATAGAAGCGAGCTCGAGCATCACTGCTTGGCGTCCGCCGAGCTCTTCGGCAGCAATCATCACTTCGATGCTGCCCCAAACGCTCTTCTTGAACTGCGCAACGCGCTTGCGGATCGGCAGTGTTCTGCCGACTTTGCCGATCTCGACCTCCACGTTGCCGTGCTTCCTGATGAGTCGCTCCAGCAGCTCGTCTCGCACGGCGATGCGGTCGCGACCCGTGAATACCGCACTCGCGAGCAGGTCCGTGAGGTTCAGCGGATCGCGGTACGCGGCAAGAACCTGCGGCGGCATTGGTCTGGGATCGCTGTCGTTCATCGGAGTCCTCGAGAGGCGTTGGTGATCAGAGTTGGCGTGATGAGTCGCTTCGTCAGCGCGCAGAGGCGAGAGTAGGCTGCGGCGGAAGAGTATCCTTCGAAGCCAACGGACGCCTCTGCAGAACTCGCCGCCGCGCTCTCTGTGTAGGTTGCTGCGTACGACGCCCTGGCTCCGTCGGCGGCGCTCGAGGCGGCGTTCAGGGCGCTTTCCGAGGCTCGATAGCCGGACGGCAGCCACGCCCCGTTCGCGGCTCTTCTCGCCTGTTCCTGATTCTTCTCCGAAGGGAAGGCAGAGAAGTTTTCCGCGGCCTCGATGGCCGAGAAGGCATAGTCCTTGTAGTCGTAGAGAACGGCATCGACCACGATCCTGGCGTACTGAGCAGACAGCCAAATGAACTGGCGATTGCCCATGACGTTCGATGCCACGAACAGGCAGCGCCTGACGTCGGCCTGATCTTCCCAGCGCATCGACTCCCACCATCGTGACCAGTACGGCTGCATGACCGCCGCGAGCTCGGGAAGAACAGCGTCAGGACCTCCATACTCCTCGACGGAGATCATGATGGAGATGCTGTCCCAGGTGTTGATCTTCCGCTGAGCGATACGTTTCAGGAACTGGATGGACACAAGATTTGGCTTGCCGAAGACGTCGGTTCCTTCGATCTCGACATTTCCATACTTCTTGACGAGTCGGTCCAGGAGCTCGTCTCGCACGTCCGATGCCTCGCCCTCTGTGAAAACTTCGCTCTCGAGCAATTCCTTCAGGTTCAGACGATCTTTGTACGCGGCGAGAACCTGCGTAGGCATTGGACGGGGATCGCTGTCGTTCATTGGAGCCCTCGAGAAGCGTGAGTGATGAGCGTGGGGGTGATGATCCAGCGAATCATGGACTCCAACGTGTACCGAGCGATCGCAGCGCTTCCTCTGACCATCCGAATCACGGAGATGGCTCCGTAAACTGCGTCGCTTGCGGAGGGTGTCGGGTCGCCTATTGAGGCAGCGGACAGGAGAGCGCTTCTGGAAACAGAAGCGGAAAGTTGCCGCCGATCGTTTCGTGCTGGCGTCTGCTGGGTGATGTCGTACAAGATAGAGCTGTACTCGGACATCGCATCCCCATCCGTGATCAGTCGCTCGGCGATGTCCACGGCCTGCTCGGAGATCCCGTAGAGATCGCCAGCGTAAGGAAGCACCAGCCTCGCGCTCTGCGCCGCGATCCAGGAGAGCTGCTTCGGGCCGAGCACGTAGGACATGATCTTCAGCTCGCTCGGCTGCGCGCGGAGCAGGCGAAACGAGGCCCACCAGAACTGCCACTTTGGCTCCATGGCCTCGGCGAGGATCGGCAAAGTCCCCTCCTTCCCGCCATAGTCCGGAGACGCACAGACCGCGGAAATGACCTCCTCTGGCAAGACCCGACCTCGGTTCTCTGCGAGAGACGCCACGTCGACGATCACGTTGTCGGGGCGGAGGGTGACCTCGGTGTTGCCTCGGATCTTTACGATTTCCCTCAGAAAACGCTGCATCACCCGATGCTTCCAATCTCGGAGCGCCGGGCTCGAGAAGAGCTGCTGCAGGTTCAGCTTCTCGCGGTACGCGCGCTGGACCTCAGGCGGCATCGGATGTGGCTTCGTGGGATCCATGGGCGAGGATCGTACACCCGTAGCAGGTCCTTCAGGAAGCCTCGGATGCACTGTCGGAGCCGGCCAATCGTGATACGATCGCGCCATGGCCAAGGGAACGATCGACTACAAGAGCTATCGCTGGGAGTTCTTCTCTGAGCTCGCGGGTTCGATGAACCCTGACCTCGAGGAAGCCAGGCTGGCGAAGAGCTGGGCAAGGAAGGACCCAGCCTGGAAGGACCTCCGAGAAGCCGTCCAGCAATTGTATCTCGACCCGATCGTTCAGGCCGTGGCCGACATGAGCGGCGAGAGCTTCGATCGGATGCGCCAGATCACGCTCGAGCGAGCAGAGAAGATCGCCACCAAGAATATCGAGTACAGGCTCAGCGTCATCTCCGAAGGTATCGGCCCCAGAGACAGGAGCGTTTACTATTCGGCAGACAACATCGTCTATTCTCTGAGGTTTTTGTACGAAGTCGACCCTTTGCTGTTCGCGTGGACCGTTGCGAGTTACACAAGATACCACTGCAGACTCGCGGAGGAGAATGGACGAAATCCACTATCGGGACGGTCAGCGTTCTGGCGTTTGCCTGGGACGATAAAGCTCCTCGAGATACTAAACGATCTGATGGATACGTTTCGGATGACCGAGAAGGCCGCGAAGAACGCAACCATGGCCAGCATCGACGCGCTCAGGGAGATCGAGTACAACCCGGACGTTTTTGCTGTCTGGACGAGACAAGCGATCCTATCCGTCGCAGCGATGCTGTCCGAGGCCCGATACGGACGTCTTCTGACTCCGGCGTCGAAGGAATCATCGAAGTCCAGCAATTACGACAAGCGAGCGATTACGGAGCGGGCGCATGACGCCATGACGGGATCGATGTCGATGACCCGGCGGCGCGAGACTGCTGCGGACAAACGGCTGTTCAAGAGCGAGATGATCCTCGAGCCGCTGAAGTCCATCCAGCTGTACCCGCCGACGCCGAGGTCGCTCTCGAGCGGCGCGCTCAGCGGGTCCTCGGCTCTTCCCGTGCTCATCGGCGCCGGCATCGGGGCTGCTGCGACGCTTGCTGCCTCGAGGATGCGCAGGTAGCCGCGTCTCCTGGGTTGCAAGCTCCATCCGTATGTAGGAAGCTTGCTCGACGAGAAGTCGGGAAGACGCCTGTATTAACTTGTTACTTTGAAAGAGAAACACATGGCTACAGGAAGAATTCGAGTCAATTACTCAGGACCTCGCTGGCAAGCCTGTGGAGTATTCCTGTCTGATCGCAACGAAGACATCGGCTCTCGCTTTCGCAGAGGCACCTGGAAGAACAAGCGAGGAGACCAGATGTGGAACGACCTTGAGGAGGCGATGAGGCAGCCTTTTCTTGACCCGTTGGTAGTTGTAATGTCCGACATGCTTGGCGAGCCGTACGGATCGACTAGAGTAGACTTTCTCGAGTTCATCGAAGCCATGACGACCCGCGGTCTCAAGTATCGCACCATGCTACGCATTCATCAGGACTTGTCCAGTAACGGGGCGTACTGGCTCGAGACGATGATGCGAATCGATCCTCTGTTGGCCGCATGGTTTGTTGCGAACGAAGCATACTCGTCAATCAGCCAGGCGCGTGAGATTATCAGGCTGCGTCCTGCTGGCGACGCGGTAGAGGCTGTCGCGATGCAAATGCTCTCCACGTTTTCGATGGAAGCAAATCAGGCCGAGATTGCGATTGATAAGCTGAATCGCCTGTCAACTTACTACCCATCGGAAGCCAGATCATTTGGCGGGGCCATTGACAAGCTGCTGGCTCGTTCTATTTATTTTTCTTGGATCTCAAGACGCAGCGAGTATCCTTATGGGCCGCATTGCAGTGTTGATCAGGTCTACGACTCTGGCGTAGACCCTCGACTTGTTTCGCGTGACGAGGTTTTGCGTAGCTACGGAAGGGTCCGCGACGCAGAAAACGAGCTTTCGAAGGAGATCGAGTTTGTCACAGGCAAAGAGACTAGACTTCTTGGCTGGATCGCAGCCTGCCGAGCGATAACGGCATACCCTCCTACGCCTGTGCTTTGATCAGGCGCATGGCTCATGAATCGCTTCGGTTCATCTATTTCGGTTGACCGCCGTCCTCGCCGGTGCCACGTTCGAGTCCTGAAAGGACATGTCGAACATGGAAGCAGAAGCGAAGGACACGGATGCAGGCAACCGCGGGTCAGATCCGCTGACGGGCTCGAAGCTCGTACGAAGGACGATCGACGTGACGGAGGCGGCCAAGAAGATGCCCATCTCCGAAGCGGCATCCAGGGTGCTCTCGGACCTCCCGCTGCTCGCGGAGATCCGGGCTGGAGTTCGGTCGACGGAGGACATCGTGGGCGTTCTCTGCTCGAGGGCGGATCGCGCGTCGTTCGCGGCGAAGTGCCGAACGGAGGGTCGAGAGTACGACAAGGCGGGGGAGGAGAATGGGGAAGCAGAGCGTCTCTGGACCCTCGCGGCGGCCGTGTTGGCGATCACGTCTCGAGCGTCTGTTCGGTAGGTCTGACCGCGGCCACGGGTGACTCCCCCGAGAAGTTCCGTGATACGCTCGGATGATGTCTGAGCGACCGATGCACGCGGACTTCCCGATGATTCCGCAGCAGAGCTGGGACGCGATCGTGGGGGGCGTGTCTTTTATCTTTGCGAACGACTGCAGCGAAAAACTGCGGTGGGTGATCGAAGCTCTGCTCATCGAGCCGGAGGAGGCCGAAGACCACTTCGAGAAGTACGTTCTGCCTCTCGGGAAGTTGGCCGATCTGCATCCTGTGATCGCGCTCGAGAGCCTCTCTGCGTCCGAGGCTCGAGTGAAGGCGATCGTCTTGGACACCGTGGCGACCTGGTACGAGATGATGATCTCGAGAGGGTTCGAAGACCGGGCCTCGACACAGATTTACGAGCTCAGCAGGCGGCTCGGAGTCTGGATGGACGCGTCGATGATCCGCTTCGCGTTCGACCTGGCCGGAGCCTATGCTCCGCCGGCGCCGGGCTTGCTGACGAATGCGGAGGTGATCGAGACAGCGAAGCGGTGGGCCCTCGGGCAGAGCGTCCCGTGGAAGTCCATGCTGCGGCTGAAGGACCGGGCTCAAGAAGAAGGCGGCACCCACCCTCTCACGACGGCCATCTGGTACCTCGCCACCAACGTGACCGCATCCGACGATCTGTTCGGTCAGCTGGTGGATACGTATGAAGCTGGCTCGATCATCAGCGTCTTGGCAAGCCAGCGCGGCGGGAGCAGTTCGTTCCTGCAGGCGTCGAACCGTAAGGTTTCGAACAAGGAGTATGCCGAGGTGGCCGCTGACGCGATTCGCCGCTTCAGCTTCTAGCCAAAGTCCGGCAACCACTGCATCACAGAGGCATAATCCTTCCGCCGATGACCTCTTTCGTCAGCGGGATCACCAGAAGTCTTTTGCCGTCAGAGAAGAAGACTACGTTTTTCGACACAGCCATGTCGTCGAAAGACCCCATCAGAGATATCCCAGATGACCCGTCGGTAGGAAGCGACATTCCGATGCCTGCCGGGATATCGTTTCCTATTCCTGAAGACGCGGCATCAAGAAGATCCAAGAGGAGGTCTCCACGCAGCAACGCAGACACCTCTTGCCTCGTCGGCGATGCGACACGCAGGCTAGCCGCGCTTTTGCCAGAGCTAAAATCGAGTATTTTTGACGAAGCCCCTCTTGAGATTCTGTCGATCATGTATCGCCCAGCCTCGCTTCTCAAGCCGGCATCTTCGGCTCTGAGCTGCCTTCTTGCGACCTGCTGATCAATGGGAGTCGAATATGCTCCAGAGTAATACATGGCCTCTCCGGAGGAGAGTGAGCACATCGCCATGCATCTTGCTGCGGTTCTCGCCTCGATTTTTTCGGAGCACGAGCACAGAGCAAGCAGCGCCCTAAACGCATTGACGCTAATGACCCTCTCCGTGGAGACGTCTTCAGCAAAACCTCTTCCATAGAGGTCGTCCGCATCTGACAGAACGGAATAAAAAGACTTCTCGGTGCGAAGCGAGGCAGGATCCGCGGTCCAGTCATTCACTTGCGTTCTGCGTTGTACGTGAAAGATCGCCGAGATGGCTTGCTCATGACTGATCGACGCCACGCTCGTTGCGTGCTGGATGGACTCGAACACCACCCAAGACAGATACCACATGGCAAGCTTTGGAGAAAACTCCATCAGCTGATCGAGCACATAGGATGCTGGGTTCACTTCGGCGAACCTCGACACCACCTGAAGCGTGGCGTCGACGTAGTTGGCTCCAAGACCAACTACGGATTCGAATCGAATCGAGTATGTCTTCCCGCGCATCGACTCGGCGTAGTCGATGGCCTCCTCTTGATCGATCAGAAGTGCCGAAACCAGCCTGGAGAGATGGTCGCGGCTGCCGCCGCTATCGCCCACGATGGCGTTGAATGATGCGTCTGTGATCGCCTGGTATGTCTTGTTGCGTTGCAAGATCATCTCCGTTGGCTCGTCTGCGCTCGTTGCTGTTCTAGCCGCGAGACTTCAGCGCATGCATGGTCACGGCGCCAATGGCTGCGCCCACGGCGGCCACGGCCGCGCCTCGAGCAGGTCCTTCGAGAGCCCCGGACGCCGATGACGCAGACGCCTTGTGGAAGAGCCAGGGGAAGAACACTTCGCTCATCGCAAGCTGGATGGGTTCTTGGAACCTCTCGACGATGTGCCTGCATTCGCTCTCGACGTAGGCAGGGAAGCGGAGCCTCTCGAAGATGTTCCAGACCTTGCCGAGCACGTGCTGCCCCGCGCGCGAATCGGCCTGAACGTCGGAGAGCGGGTACTGCAGCTCCCACGACGTTGCCGAGCAGCTCGCGAGGAGCGCAAAGGTCAGCTCGTCTCGATTGGATACATCGGGTCTACCCAGTTCCTTTCGAGCCTCCTCGAAGAGCCGCTCCGCGCTCTTCTCTTTGCCCATCGGAAGCCGCGAGTAGGCTGCCACCTGCCAGACCTTGGACGGATAGGACTTGACCTTTCGGGCGCCGGTTTTCTTCGCGAAGACCTGGATCCACAAGTCCTGCTCGAGGGTCGGCCACGATGGGCGCCCCTTGCGAAGGACCCACTCCGACAGCGCCTCCGGATCGTACAGCTGCAAGTCCGTCAGGAAGAAGCGAACCATCGGCATGTCCTCGCACAGTTCGATCGTATTTCTCCGCACCGGCATTGCGCTCTCGTAGAGGCTGTCTCCGCTGGCGTGCAGCACGCGGTTCAGCAGCGTCGAGATCCCGTATCCGTCGAGAGACGGAAGCCACGTGGGGTCGAAGAAAAACAGGGAAGCCATGCCAGAGACTATCTCTCCCCATAGTGACCAGCGCAAGACTATCCACGCATCTTCAGCATGCGCATGGCGATCGCCCCAGCCGTCGCCCCACAAATAGCCGCAACTGCTGCCCCTGCCTGTTCTGGGATGGTTCCGGACGGCATGCGATATTTTTTGGTGCGGCGAGCCAAGTCAATGCGATCTCTCTCTTTGTTCGCGTCATCGTAAATCTTGTAGATGGCATCTCTTGTGTCGACCCAAGACAGCACAGCCTCTTCGATCCACAGTCCGATTCTAAGACGCATGCTCGTGCTGGCAGGGGCGATCAGCTGTGGTCGTTTTCTATAACCACGGCGAAACGTCAGCTCCATCGAGTATGCAGATTCTTTGATTTTTTTGAAAGACGACTGATGACGGCCAGCCTGGCTCTCAGAAACTGCCGCGCACAGGTCTCGAGCCGAATTCGTCATCAGTACGCTAGTAGTATAACTGCCGGCATTGGTGCGACTGAGCTCTTGGCGCGACAGATACTCGAAGCGATCAGCAAGCCGGCTACAGTCAATTGCTGCAGCAAGCCTTCTCCCGCGCATCGGCTCTTCCTTGACCCACTCAAAAACTGCGGACGAAGCCATCTCGGCCTCAGCTAGGTTTGTTCCAGGCACATCACTCTGCGACATGCGAAGCATGATCGTGCCTATGACCCAAAAGGACAGAGACGGATCCTCCTCGTAAAGCTCCCTAGCCACCTCATCGAGAGAGAACGCGGTGTCAGAGTAGTATGATCCTACGATCTCGGCGATTTCTTTCCTTGTAACATTGGTCCATGACGCAGCGTTGAAGAATCCAACGTCCCGCTTGTAACCTTTTTCGGTAAGTCTAAATCGCAGGCTCATGATCGCCCAATGATCCACCACACGCAGCAACAGAGCAAGAGCGGGAGACGTTCTGTTCGGCAGCGTGCCGAACAGTCCGACGGCGACCCCGCCTTGGAGGCGCCTCCCCAGCGACTGAGATCAGCCCTTGGCGGTCTTCTTGGGCTGGTACGGGGGCGGGAAGGGCTTGCCGGAGACGTAGGGCCCACGCTCGGGGATCACGTGCCGCACTCCGCCTCTGGGAGCCTCCATGTCGCCTTCGAACCGGGGGATCAGGTGCACGTGGAGGTGCATCACGGTCTGCCCTGCAGCGGTCCCGCAGTTCATTCCGATGTTGTACCCGTCCGGACGGAGCTTGGTGTCGAGGACGACCTTGGCCTCCTCGATCAGGGCAAAGATAGCGTCCTGCTCCTTCGGCGACGCGGCGAACCAGTCCTTCACGACGCGCTTCGGGATGACCAACAAGTGGCCCTTGGAGACCGGGTATCCGTCGAAGATGGCGAAGGCGAGCTCGTTCGAGAGCACCCACTCGGACTTCGGGATCTTCGTGAAGACCGAGCTTGGAGGCTCACCCTCCGCCGGCGCCCTCGACCCGAGCTTGATCCTCCAAGCCGGGGTCTCCTCGAGGACCTCGAGCGCGCACAGCGCCTTGATCTCTCGCAGGGCGAGCTCGACGTTGAAGCCCCCGTTCTTGAGGCTCCAGAAGGTCTTCGCGAAGTCCGCAAGCTCGCGTGGCGCGAGCCCGCTCGGCTTCATCTCCCGCCACTTGCGCGCCGCCGCGACGAGGCACTTTCGAACCTCGACCTGTTTGTGCGTGAGTTCTTCTTCCTTGTGCTCTGTCACGATGACTCCCATTGAATGAAAGCCCATGGCAGAGCACCGCGCCCGGCCCATGGGCGAATCGCCGAGATCAGTTCGAGACGAGCTCGACCTTCTCTCGAGAGACCTTCCGGATGCAGCGC
>Ga0116156_10001147_pt1 | contig 26640 bp, 27 predicted proteins | sample AD_UKC045_MetaG_FD_89891 | JGI IMG/M metagenome (GOLD analysis project Ga0116156, IMG submission 89891) | Active sludge microbial communities of municipal wastewater-treating anaerobic digesters from USA - AD_UKC045_MetaG | ecosystem: Engineered > Bioreactor > Anaerobic > Digestate | place: USA... | reverse complement strand
TGCGGGCGACATCGCCTGGCGGCCGCTCGCGCATTACGGGCGCGAGGGCAGGCTGGAGTCGGTCCACAACGCGATCGAGGGCGGCAAGCTGGCGGCGGCAGCAATCATGGGCTCAAACCCGCCGGCGCTGGACGTGCCGTGGTTCTGGTCGGACCAGTTCGATCTCAAGCTGCAGACGGCTGGCCTGTGGACCGGGGCGGACGAAACCGTCCTGCGCGGCGATCCGAAAACCCGGTCATTTGCTGTGTTTTACCTAAAGGAAGGCGTGGTTATCGCGGTGGACGCGGTCAATGCTGCGCCGGAGTACATTGTCGGAAAGAAGCTGGTTGCGGCACAGGCGCGGGTTGCGCCCGGCGAACTAGCCGATAAATCCATATCCATGAAGGACATCGGCGCTCGCGCGCTGGGTTAGTTCGACGTTTGAGGGAGCGGCGCGAAGCCTATGCCGAAGATCACGTACATCGACTCCACCGGCAAGGAACGGGTCGTGGAAGCCAAGAACGGCATGACCGTCATGGAGACGGCCATCAAGCACAACATTCCGGGCATCGACGCCGATTGCGGCGGCGCATGTGCCTGCGCCACCTGCCACGTCTATGTCGACGAGGCTTTCGCCGACAAGGTGGGCAAGCCCTCGGCGATGGAGCAATCGATGCTCGACTTCGCAGAGAACGTGAAAGAGACCTCGCGCCTCTCCTGCCAGATCAAGGTGCGTGACGATCTGGACGGGCTGAAGGTGACGACACCGGAAAGCCAGCACTAATCGTTTTTGTTATCAGGCAAGTTGCTGCGTCTCCTGACTAGGAGGCGCCTTTCCGCGTCTGAAAACGGAGATCGGCTTTCCGTTTTATTTTGCTAGCAACAGGGAAAAACGGAAGCGTAGCCGAAGGACAGAGCGCCAGTTTGCCGATGCAGCGTAATGGCGCGGGTTCTTCGCAAGGCAGCGAGGAAAAACATGGAAAATAGTCGAGCAGAACACGGAAGTACATGCTCGGTATCACTGATCCATTTGTACAGAGCGTTGAACGTTCTCACCCGGCGCTGGACGTTGAGCCGTCGCGCCATGCGTATCATGCGTACAAGCGCGCAGTCTGTGTGGAGCGGGGCGGTGACGTGAACGCCGCAGGCGCGTCGAAAGTTCACTAAACCACGCGCAGTGTTTCTCAGAACGCCTGCCGTATCCTGATCTGGATTGCTTGTCCTGGCCGCAACATTTACTCGCTCGTTTAGAATGAAGCCTGCAACGCAACGAAGATCAGCACGAAAAGAAGCGTCAGCAGCAGCATGTTGACCAGCATGCGAACCACGCCGCGTTCGCCTTCGTCCTTGAGGCCCAGAGCATCGCAGATGGCGTTGGAGGGTCGCATAAGCAGTCGAAGCATCACGACCTCATCTTCCTTGCGATGACGACATCTTGCCGCCCAAGCGACAGGTTGCATTGCGCTGCCTTAAAAGCAATATTCAAAATAATGCTTTTGGAGCGACCATGCGTCTCAACCTGCAAACGGACTATGCCTTGCGACTGCTGATGCACCTTGCCGCAAATACGCAGCGGCTTGTGAAGATCGCTGAGGTGGCCGAGCGGTTCCGCATTTCGCGCGCACACCTTATGAAAGTTGCTTATGTGCTTGGTCGAGAAGGTCTGATTCAGACCGTTCGCGGGCGGGCGGGCGGGCTGCGGCTCGCCCATGCGCCGCATAAAATCCGATTGGGGGATGTGGTCCGCCGCATTGAGGGAGACGCCCATCTGGTCGGGTGCATGGCGGGTGATCCGGGCTACTGCGTCATCTCCGGAGCGTGCCGCCTGAAGGGCGTTTTCCATGAAGCGCTGCGGGCATTTCTGGATGTGCTGGACCGGTACACGCTGGCCGATCTTACGGCCAGCCCCAAGATACTTGCGCTCCTGCGTGAAAGGGCAGCTTGATGGAGAGCCCTGTGATTACCGCCCGCGAGCGCCGGGCCGAATTGCAGCGCAAGGCGCGCGCGATCGGAATCGACGAGGCGTATATCTCTCGCCTTGTCGACACGTTCTATCAGAACGTTCGCGCCGACGAGAGGCTGGGACCGATCTTTGACGATGTGATTCAGGACCGATGGAACTACCATCTTCCGCGCATGAAGGATTTCTGGGCGTCTGTCGCTTTGCATGCGGGGGTGTACTCGGGGCAGCCCGTGCCGGCGCACATGAAACTGACGCACGTTGAGCAATCGGATTTCCAGATATGGCTGAGGCTGTTCCGCGAGACGCTGGAGCAGACCGCGCCGACGCTCGAAGCCATCGACTATTTCATGGAGCGTGCCCAGCGGATCGCGGAGAGTCTGCAACTCGCCATGTTCGGGTTTCCAGGATTGTCGCGCAGACGGGAGCGCTGACATGGTCGAGACACTTTCCTCCTTGCCCTATCGTTCGAGTCCGATCTTCGATGAAGAGACGCTGCCGCAGGCGCTTCGGCGCGATCATCGCACAAAGCAGGGCGTGTGGGGCGTGATACGAGTTCTGTCCGGACGGCTGAAATTCGTGATCACAGCGACGGGTGAGACGCACATGCTTGATCCGGAGACGCCGGGCCTCGTTCTTCCCGATCAGTTGCATTATGTCGAAGTGGTGGGGCCTGTGCAGATGCAGGTCGATTTCTATGATTCATGCCCGAGAGTGCCGTAACCTATGTCTTCAGCGTGGGTTTCTCCACCGCGCATCCATGACATCGCCAGCCCGCACGCCTTGGCGCCATCCGCGGACAGAACGTCAACGGACGGTCGAGAACCGCTAGCGTTCTGAAGAAAGCGCGAAAAGGCGATATATTCTTCAAGTCGAGACTGGGGCCGGCAAATGGATATTCTCTACCCTTTTCTTCGTACCGTTCACATCTCCGCGGCTCTGGCGAGTGGGGCGCTCTTCGCTGCGCGTGGCTTCGGTCTCAATGTGCTTGGTTTGAAATGGATGATGGCGCCTCCGCTGCGCTATGGCAGCTACATCGTCGATACGGTCCTGCTCGTAGCCGCCATCGCGCTGGCCGTTTTGACGCGTCAGTATCCTTTTATAGACGGATGGTTGACAACAAAGGTTGCGTTGCTTGTCGTCTACATCGTGCTCGGAACCTTCGCGTTGAAAAGAGGCCGCACACGCGCCACGCGGCTCGTGTGCTGGTGTGCCGCGATGGTGCTATTCACGCTCATCGTTGGTGTTGCGCGTGCTCGTGATCCGCTGGGGTGGTTTGCGGGCTGAGGACAGGCGGGGAGATTTCCAGCAGGAAATCGGACGCTTCCCGCAGGCCAAGCTGTAAGATCAGTGCTGTCAGCTCCACTTGGCCAACTTGACGGCATCACGCTCTCTGTTCTGTGTTTGCCTGTGACGGTGTCACCCGTAGCGCTATCGCGATCGTTTCGCCTAAAAGCCCGATACCGAAATTGTATAGGGGTGTCGGGTGAAGATTGACGAGAAGCTTGAGCCGATTCTGGCCGAGGTACTGAAGCGCAACGCAGGGGAGGATGAATTCCACCAGGCGGCCCGTGAAGTCCTGGAAAGTCTCGGCCGCGTGGTTGCCAAGCATCCTGATTATGCCGACGATGCGCTGATCGAGCGTATCTGCGAGCCCGAGCGCCAGATTATCTTTCGCGTGCCTTGGGTCGACGATCAGGGCCAAGTGCAGATCAACCGAGGCTTCCGTGTTCAGTTCAATTCGGCGCTGGGGCCGTACAAGGGCGGCATTCGTTTCCACCCTTCGGTCAATCTGGGCATCATCAAGTTCCTTGGTTTTGAGCAGATCTTCAAGAACGCGCTGACCGGCCTGCCGATTGGCGGCGGCAAAGGCGGATCGGACTTCAATCCGCGTGGCCGCTCGGATGGCGAGGTCATGCGCTTCTGCCAGTCCTTCATGACCGAGCTGCATAGGCATCTTGGTGAATATACGGACGTGCCAGCAGGGGATATCGGTGTTGGCGGCCGCGAGATCGGCTTCATGTTCGGGCAATACAAGCGCTTGACCAACCGCTACGAGGCGGGCGTGCTTACAGGCAAGGGCCTCGTCTATGGCGGCTCGCAAGCTCGCCGTGAGGCGACAGGCTATGGCGCTGTCTATTTCGTTGAACGCATGCTCGCATCGCGCAACGAAGCTCTTGAGGGCCGTCGAGCGGTTGTCTCTGGCTCGGGAAATGTCGCGATCTACACGATCGAGAAGCTGCAACAGCTTGGTGGCAAGGTCGTCGCGTGTTCGGATTCGAACGGCTTTGTCGTGGACGAGGACGGCATCGACCTCGCGCTGCTCAAGGAGATCAAGGAAAAGCGGCGCACTCGTATTTCCGAATACGCCAGTCTCAAGGGTAGCAGGGCCCGCTATGTTGAGGGCGGTTCGATCTGGAGCGTGCCGTGCGAGATCGCGATGCCGTCTGCCACGCAGAACGAACTCACAGGCAAGGACGCCAAAACGCTTGTCGAGAACGGCGTAGTCGCCGTGGGCGAGGGAGCGAATATGCCGTCTACGCCGGAAGCCGTCAGGATACTCCAGAGCGCGAATGTGCGCTTTGCGCCGGGCAAGGCAGCCAATGCGGGCGGCGTAGCGACGTCAGCGCTCGAAATGCAGCAGAACGCTTCACGCGACAGCTGGTCATTTGAGCAGACCGAGGCGCGACTTGCCGACATTATGCGCGGCATCCACGATCGTTGCGCGGAAACTGCGGAGGAATACGGCGCGCCGGGCGACTATGTGCTCGGAGCCAATATTGCCGGCTTCGTGCGGGTCGCTGAAGCCATGCGCGCTTTTGGCGTGATCTGATGCTATTCGCGCGCTCTTCAAGGCTTCAATTGATACCTCGTCGAGGAGCGCGCCCACTAGCCCGGATGATGTCGATTTCGTGCAACCGGCTCTGACGATCGAGCGCGAAACGGAACGCTACGCCGTAGCGTAGCGCGGGGCGTTAAAGCGTAGCGTAGCGGTGCTGGCCTCACGGGCAGGCGCAATACGCGGCCGTGTCGTCGAAGCCGGACACGAGCGTGCTTGCTTCGCAATTCGACAGCGGCGTGAGCGAGATGCTCACGCGGTCTTTCAGATCGTCGAGCAGCGGCAGACGTGAGTGCAGCAGGCCAGGGTGGAGGCAGATACGGCCGGGCATCTCGCGCATCTCGGCGATCTGGCGGTGGATGTCGATGTTTCGGTTAGCGACGTATCTGGCCGACGATGCTGAAACCATGGCCGCGTTGACAGCCATGACCGCTAGTAGCGCCCACGCCGCGCGGCGACGCCAGACTCCATCCGCGAGTAGAGCGGCGATCGCGATCAGCAGCGGCGCCCACCACAGATAAGTGACATAGCGCGCCCACCACGACGCGGACAGGACCAGCGAGAAGGCGGCAAGCGCCGCAGCGGCCGACAGCAGTACAGCTTGGCCCGGAACTCGTCGTTTGCCCACGAGCAGCCAGATGGCGAGAGCGAGCGACGTCAGGATGACGCCCGAGAACCACGGGCCGAAGCCAGCGACGCGTGCATCGAACTGACCCGCTTCGAACATCTCGAACGAGTAAACCATGAAGGGCAGCTTCAGCTTGTCGTACGGTTCGAAAAAGCCCGACGAGGTGGCGCTGAAATACGAGACGCCCAGCTTTTCGATCTCGTTGAATGGCGCGAGATAGGGCGGCACTTCAATGGCTGCGATGTCCGTCTTGGCATCGCCCATCACCGGATAAAACGGGTGACCCTCGCGTAGCGTGTTCGTGACATACGGGTGTGCGCCGAGCACGACAACACCGACAATGCCAGCCGCCATCAGCAGGCCGCCGATCTGCAGCGCACGCTTGGTTCCGCGCAGGCGCAGGGCGAACACGCAGACCATTGCACAGGCGAACACCGCCATCGGCAGGCCAGAGAATTTGAGATTGAGCGCGAAGGGCAACATCACGAGCGCCGCGACGATTGCCCAGCGCGCGCCGCGCAGGATCCACCAGATGGAAAACAGGACGACCAGCGCCAGATAGCCCGCCATCAGCGCATCGTTCATGCGTGTGAACATCTGGACGATGAAGATCGGATTTGCAGCTGTCAGCAGACCAGCGGCTGTCGCGACCCAGCGGGAGAGACCGAAGCTGCGCGCCATTCCGAATGCTGCAAAGCCGAGCGCCGCCATCAGGAGGACGGTCTGTGATTTGGCGGCTTCAGGCGGAATGCCAACAGCGATCTGGAGCGCGCCCGAGATCCACGAAGCTTCCGGATAATGCAGCACCCACATTGGCAGCGGACCGACAGAGGCGACGAACTCCGCTGGAAGGGTGGGATGCCACAACGGGTTCCATCCTCGCGCCAGCGCAACGGCGGCGTCATAGTGATATTCCTGGCCGTCATAGGACGTATCGATCACGAAGCCGCTGACGATCGTCGCGAAGACGAGGATGGCAGCGATAATCGCCGGAGCGCGCCAGTCGCGTGTCAGCCGCCAGCCCGAGCCAAGAGAGGCTGCCAGTACAAGGGCGAGAAGGATGAACGCCGGCGCGGCAGAGATGCGCCCGCCCAGAAGCAAGAAAATCTGCCCAAACGCGAAACTGAGCGCCGGAACGAGGGCTAGGCCGAGGCCAACGCCCACCGACAACGAGACTGTGCCGACTTGGGACTGATCAGCCCTAATCATTCGGTCCAAACTCAAGGATTTCGTGCCCATGCAATTTCCCCCGGACGCTCAAGGCCATGCCTGAAGCAAGGGCTCTGCACGGTGCGGGCCATTGTGTGTGCTGGTTATTTGGGGCTGGTTTTCGGAGGAGAGTTTCGCCTTTGAGATCGCATTGTCCCATCGATTTGCGACTGTGAAACCCGAGGATCGCTAGCTACGATCCCGATCCGATAGGAGCTCGACATAGAATTGCGGCGTGGAGGCCCAGGTCGTCACGCCACGTCCAGCGACGCGGTCCGTCACCGGGATAGTGTAGATTCCTCTATTTCCTTCTCGATATATGGTCAGCTTGCCTTTATCGACCGTTCGCCATTCCAGCACATCTGCTGATGTCTCGCCGGTAACGAGGTCCGTCCATACACCATCATATATATTGCTTGCGCCCCGGCGCGTCCATGTCGCCTCGATGCCGCCAGCTTCCATATTCGTGGCGGCTTCGCGGACTTTCACCGTAGCGGGAAGAGGATACGTCTTGGCGGTTCGTACCATCAAATCCGCCAGCCAGGTCTGCACGCCGCCCCAATTTGTCATGGTTGCATAGCCGGACGTTTTCCTGGCGCCACACGCTTCCGCCAATGCGGGTCCCAGACTGCCGCCCTCTGCAAACGGCACAGAGGCTGAGGCTACAATGAAGCCAGCTGGTTCCCCTGTTTTGTCGAAATTACGGATCGAGGCTTGCGTTGCGGAGTTGCTCTCACAGTTCAGCTGATACGTATCGAGCTTTCCCCACAGCGCATGAGTTTCACCATCAGCCTGTTGCTGTTCGGCATAGCGGGTTGCGACGAAGAACAACTTCATGCCGGATGTCTCGCCCGTTGCCCACGCCATCGAACGGCCGTAGCCAATCTCTCGGACCTTCCAGACGTAGGTCTGGTCGGCGCCACCCAGCAGTTGTCTAGGTTCGTTAATCGCTGGCTGGAGCGTTGTGCCATCCAGCCATCTCAACGCATCGGATGTGCTTCCCAACAAAGTCTGCCGTGATGGCCCCGTGCAAAATCGCGCCAGCACCGAACCTACCGGACCGAGATCAGCGAATGACTGATGCTTGGTGACTGACAGCGCGGTCTCGCTGGTCTTGGCGAAAGCTGCATCATAGTTGGCGAACAATAGAGTCCGTGCTGTTTTGCGTTCACAGTCGGTTTCAAAAGTGACAACACGAGCTAAGGCAGGACCACTGCCGGGTCGCTCACGCGCGGCAACCTGCACAGAGGGGAGGCTTCCCGGGACGGCCGGCGTCGCCGTCCACGCCGACAGAGAGCTTCCAGCGTAGCCCGCGTGGTTCCAGATCAACACGGGCTCCTGCGCTCGCGCCGCGCCACACGGCACGAGGAACCCTAGCGCTGCCAGAATTCCGTATTTCATGGTTATCCTGTCAAAACCGACCTGCGCGACAATGAAGCGTCCTTTAGCGTAAGACAATTGACGCTGCACAATCGGCGGAATGCACCGTATGTGGTGTTACGCGAGGGCTAGAGTTCAAACAAATTGACGGTCTTAATCACGGACGGCAATCGCCATCACCGTACCAAAATACCCGGTCGCCTGAACCGAGGTATACTTGCAACGTAGAAGTGGGTAGACTGTCTAGAGGATGACGGATCAACGTTACTGGCTTGATATCTGGTAACTCGCCTAGCGCCGCAAAATATCTGTCGTCCCAATCGCCACGCCATATGGGTGTGTGGATCAATCCCGCCTGACCCGAAGCTCGCAATTCTCTTACCGCATCATCAAAACCGTCGCGGCTTAGGGGCAAGACGAAGCGGCTTTTGCTGTTGCAACGTGCTTCCAACTTGGCGAGGTCTGACTCGACCCGGGCTTTCGCATTGCCAGGTATGACGTCAACCAAAAGTACTGTCGTCAAGATGCCGGGGAGTAGCAAAGAGCAAACTGCAACTGCGCTACCCACCAACGGGCGTAACGCGACGAGTCTTGCAACTCCCAGTCCGAACGCGATGCATAGCGCCGGTGTCACATGACTCAAATTGCGCTCGAAGAAAACGGCCGTCACCATGAAGAGGAGAAAAGTAGGAACGACCACCAGGCTCAAGATTGCACCAGTCCGTGGATCCCGCCTAAAGACCGAATAGAGGCCAAAGGCAGATACTAAAATTACGCCAGGTCCCCACGTGCTCAACATGTATGCTGAAGACCAAAGAAAACTTTTCACTGGATTGGGATCGATAACTCCGTGGGGCGGATGCAGGCTTGTATACTGAGCTGATAGCGCCTTGATGCCACCGAAGAATGCTGCTGGATCAACGAGCGCTTGTGGAGCGCCCAACGCGAATCCGGCAATTGCCAGCGTGACTGATAGGACTCCTCGTCTTATCAGGGCTGGCCCAAGAATTTTCGTCTTCTCATCGCCTAAAAGCAGAGCTAGGGCCAAAGCCGGCCCAAGCAGAGCGCTCGAAATTTTACACGCGAGCATGACTCCAAAAACAAATGCTGCAGCCAAAGTCGCATCAGGCGAACGTAAAACCAAAAGCGCTACGAAAATCGTTGTAAGCAAAGCCAGAAACGTCTCTGGACGCGCATAAATTGCGTCTTGGACAAGAATTGGCAAGATTGCCGCTAAAAGGAATGCTGCGACGCCCGCAATACGGCCCCCGAGTTTTGTACTTACGGCGGCCAACAGGCACGTAACAAGAACTGAACAGAGCGCAGAAAACAAACGTAGCTGCTCGATGGTGTCGCTAGGATTAATGCCGATGCGTTCTAAGACGCCGGACCACAAACGACCTGCAATGAGGTAGCTGGAGAAATTAAGTTGGGCATACTTAAAATGGGATGGAAGTTCAGCCAATGCCCAGTCGGTGTTAAAGTCATCGCGAAGTCGCATGCCCTTAATCACTTCGAGCGGGATCACGTGATCAAAGTGAAGGGTCGGAAATGAAATTGCCCAAGCGCGCATTGCTACAACAATGGCCACACCAAGCATCGCGGCAACTATTGTGAATGGCAGGCGATCTATGTTTTTGATTGGATGCGCTTTGGCGGTATCGTGGTCTTTTTTGTCCATGATAGGATAGCTACCTAGTCGAGCGGAATTTTCACAGTCACTAATGTTCGCTAAGTGCCCCTGCGTGACCTGAGAATCGATCGGCGGGATCGAAATCGACGATCCGCATTCAATCAACTTCCCAGCTTTTCCTCGCTATAGTCTCGACGCATTCTTCGACGCCCTGGTGCCAGTTCGGCATGACGATGCCGTATGCATCTTTCATGCGGGTGCAGTCGAGCATGGAGTTGGGGGGGCGTTTGGCGGGCGTGGGGTAGGAGGCGGTGGGGATCGGGTCGGCGATGGCTGAGGGGCCTCCGCGGACTTTCGAAGCGGCGAAGACGGTTTCCGCGAACTGGCGCCAGGAGCAGGGCTCGCCCGAGCCGGTGAGGTGGAAGATGCCGGTGGGTGCTGCGGGATCGAGCACGAGGCGGGCCGCAATGTCGCGGAGCGCAATGGCGAGGTGCGGCGCGTAGGTGGGGCGGCCGATCTGGTCGGCGACCACGTTGAGACGTTCGCGCGTTGTGGCAAGGCGCAGCATGGTGCGCACGAAATTTTTGCCTTCGGGTGCATGCACCCAGGAGACGCGCACGATGACGTGCCGCACGCCGGAAGCGGCAAGTGCGTGTTCGCCTTCGAGCTTCGTGGCCCCATAGACGGTGAGCGGGCCAGTCGGGTCAGTTTCGACATACGGGCTCGTTTTGGCGCCGTCGAAGACATAGTCGGTCGACAGGTGGACGACCGGGATGCTGGCGGCGGCGCAGGCGGCGCCGACTGCGGCAGGGCCGGCTGCGTTGATTGCGCGGGCGGCGGCTTCGTCGCTCTCGGCCTGGTCGACGGCGGTGTAGGCGCCGCTCAGGATGACGACGTCCGGCTGAACCTCTGCGATGGTTGCCGACAGCGAGGCAGGATTCGCCAGATCGGTTTTCGGGCGACCGCGGACGATGATGTTGAAGGCGGGATCATCCAGCGCCGCGAGTTCGCGCGCGACCTGTCCGCTCATGCCGCCGATGACGAGGGCTTTCATCCTTTGGCGCCTGCCGGCAGGCCGAGACGCGACACGCCATGGCCGGCGGCGCGGAGGGGCTGCCACCACCAGCCATTGTCGAGATACCAGCGGATCGTGCGCTCGATGCCGGTTTCGAAGTTCTCCTGCGCGCGCCAGCCGAGTTCGTTCTCGAGCTTGGTAGCATCTATCGCATAGCGCTGGTCGTGGCCGGGGCGATCCTTGACGAAGCTGATCAGATCGCGGCGCGAGCCCTGCGCCGGCGCGTGCTTGTCGAGCAGGTCGCAGATGCGGTGAACGACGGTGAGGTTGGTTCGCTCGTTGCGGCCGCCGACATTGTAGGTTTCGCCGAGGCGGCCATTTTCCACGATGGTGATCAGGGCGCGGGCGTGGTCGTCGACATAGAGCCAATCGCGGATGTTGGAGCCATCGCCGTAGACCGGCAGCGTTTTGCCATCGAGACCGTTGAGGATGACCAGCGGGATCAGCTTCTCAGGCAGATGGTAGGGCCCGTAATTGTTCGAGCAGTTCGAGATCAGCACGGGCAGGCCGTAGGTGTGATGCCAGGCGCTGGCGAGGTGATCGGACGCGGCCTTGCTGGCGGAGTAGGGCGAGCGCGGATCGTAGGGCGTGTCTTCGTGGAAGAGACCTTCGGCGCCGAGCGAGCCGTACACTTCGTCAGTTGAAACATGCAGGAAGCGGAAGGCGTCGCGCTTGTCGGCCGGCAGCTTGTCCCAGTAGCCGCGCACAGCCTGCAGCAGGCGGAAGGTGCCAACAATGTTGGTCTCGATGAAGGCGCCTGCACCGGTGATCGAGCGGTCGACATGGCTTTCGGCGGCGAGGTGGAAGACGGCGTCCGGTTTGAACTCGTTCAGGATGGCGGAGATCGCCTCGTCATCGCAGATGTCGGCCTGGCGGAAGGCGAAGTGGTTGTTGCCTTCGATGTCGCACAGCGACGAGCGGTTGCCTGCGTAAGTGAGCTTGTCGACGACCATCACATCGTGGCCCTGCGCAACCGCGATGCGCGCCAGAGCAGAGCCGATGAAGCCTGCTCCTCCGGTGACGATCATGCGCATGCGCGTTGCTCCGTGAGTGATCTAGCCGCCGAAGCGGAAGTAGGCGGGCGCGTCGGCCAGCATCGGCGCGACGGCGTCCTTCTGGGAGAGGGTGGCGTCCTTTTCAGCGACGCCCCACTCAATGCCCAGTGCAGGATCGTTCCAGCGGATGCCGCGGTCGCTGTGGGCGCTGTAGTAGTTTGTCACCTTGTAGGTGACTTCACAGCTTTCCTCGAGCGTGACGAAGCCGTGGGCGAAACCCTTGGGCACAAAGATCTGTTCGCCGCCATCTGCAGTGAGCCTGGCCGACACATGCTTGCCGAAGGTCGGTGAACCGTGGCGGATGTCGACGGCGACATCGAGTATTGCGCCGCGTATGCAGCGCACCAGCTTGTCCTGGGCGAAGGGTGCCGTCTGGAAATGCAGGCCACGAACAGTTCCTTTCGCGCTGGAGCGCGAATGGTTGTCCTGCACCCATTCAAGCGCGCCGGTCTGCGGCTCCATCAGGCCGCGATTGAAGGTTTCGACGAAGAAACCCCGGTCATCGCCGAAACGCTTCGGCGTGAACACAAACACGTCTGGAATCGCCTGTCTCTGGAACATCGGGTCCTCGTATCGCGCTGATCAGGCGCCCGCAGCTTCCGCTGCGATCTTCATGAGGTACTGGCCATAATCGCTCTTGGCGAGGTCTGTGGCCGTCTTCTCGAGCTCGCCGAGCGTGATGAAGCCCTGGCGGAAGGCGATCTCTTCGAGACAGGCGATGCGCAGGCCCTGGCGCTTTTCGATCGTCTGAACGAACTGCGCGGATTCCAGCAGGCTGTCAGGCGTGCCGGCGTCGAGCCACGAGAAGCCGCGGCCGAGCTTCACGCATTCGAGCTGGCCCATGTCGAGATAGACCTGGTTGACGTCCGTGATCTCCAGCTCGCCGCGCGGCGACGGTTTGATCGAAGCGGCGATGTCGACCACCTGATTGTCGTAGAAGTAGAGGCCCGTGACGGCGTAGTTTGATTTGAACGTCTTGGGCTTTTCATGCAGCCGCAGCGGCCGGCCGGCAGCGTCGAATTCCATGACGCCGTACCGTTCCGGATCGCGGACATGGTAGGCAAACACGCTTGCGCCTTTGGTGAGCGTGTCGGCGCTGGCCAGATGCGCATCGAGCCCGTGTCCGAAGAACAGGTTGTCGCCGAGGATCAGGCAGCTTGGATCATTGCCGACGAACTCGCGGCCGATGATGAATGCTTGGGCGAGTCCATCCGGGCTGGGCTGTTGCGCGTACTGGATGTTGATGCCGAAGCGCGAGCCATCTCCCAGAAGCTCGGCGAAGGCGAGAGCATCGCGCGGTGTCGTGATGATCAGCACATCGCGAATGCCTGCCAACATCAGTACGGACAACGGATAGTAGATCAGCGGTTTGTCATAGATCGGAAGGAGTTGCTTGATTGTACCCTGGGTGATCGGGTGAAGCCTGGTGCCAGACCCGCCAGCCAGAATAATTCCCTTACGAGACACGGACTTCTCCATTCCATGCCTTTAGCCCAAAAGCGCATGTCTATGGCTGATTTGCCTATCAACAGGGGTAAGTCAATGTTGCCGCAACTGCGATGAATGCGGTGTAATCCGGCAGGGGTATGACTGGCCGAAAATGGCGTTGATGCCTGCTGGAAAGACGCTGTCAGGGGGCCTCAGGCTCGGGCGCCGGCTCTGCCGAAACCGCCAGTCGCCGCAGGCGGACCACTTCATTGCCCCTGTTGCGCACGACAAAGTCCACCCAGGCGAGTTTGGCATCCCATCCGCCACGCATACGAAGGCCCCGTCGGGTTGGGCTGTCCCATTCATTCGCGCCGGGAGCGGGCGACCAGGAGATGCGCGAACCGTCTTCGAAATCGAACGTGCCCGCACGATCCCCTTCGCGCTCGATCATGGCCGCAAGCTCGACCGCATTGAGGCTCCAAGCCGCCCGTGTGTGTGTGGCCGCCACACGATCAAGGCCACGAACAAGATTGGCCTGCAGCTCGAGAATGGCGCCGAACGCAGTGCCGATGACGGCCATGGCGATCAGCGCTTCAAGCAGCGTTACGCCGCGCTTGCCAGAGGAGCGCTTCATGGCGTCGCCGGGGATTTGTCTTCGACGGGTGCGCACAGCGGGGGGCTCATCAGATAGGTGGTCGTCCGCCCTTCAGGGTCGGTTACGTCCACGCTTCCACCGTAGCAGACGCCGTCGCTCCGTATCCAGATGTCTTCCTTGGGATCCGCAGACCACCCTTCAGGCAGGCCGTTTATCTGGGACACCTGCGGAAGCGCTGTCAGCGTCATGTTGGGCGAGGTCGGGGGCGTGCTGCTGGCCTCCTTGGGCCGGATGACCATATCGTGCCGGGCCATACGCGCCGCCATGGGCAACGCTGTAAGCGCGCGCAGCGTTTCCGTATTGCCTGTAATACGCCGCTGCTGTTCGATCAATCGAATGAAGGGCGGTGCGGCAAGCGCAGCCATCAGGCCGACGATCGCCAGCACGATCAGCAGTTCAAGGATTGTGTATCCTGCAGAGCGTGTCTGCAGACCGGCTCGTTTCTGCGCGCCGGGATTGCTCATCGGCGATTAGGACCGCGCAGGAAGGTTTCCAAGGTCCTTGTCGTTCTGCTCACCGCCGGGCGTGCCATCAGCGCCGTAGGAGTAGATCGCGGGGCCATCGAATGCGCCGGTGGGTGCGTAGCCGTACGGCTTCAACCACGGGTCGACCGGAACCTGCGGCGTATCGAGATAGGGGCCGCGCCACGTTTCGTTGATGTCGCTTCCGGGGTTTGCGACTAGTGCATTGAGGCCTTCGGCTTCGGTAGGGTAACGGCCATTGTCGAGCCTGAACGCATCCAGCGACGAGCGCAGCATGCGGATCTGTGCGGTTGCTGCTGTGACCTTCGACTGATCGAGGCGGCCGAAGAGCTGCGGCGCAACCAACGTGACGAGCAGGCCGATGATGGCTACGACGATCAGGATCTCCATCAAGGAGTACCCTGCGTTTCTAAGTCTGCGTTTCGCGACTGGGGCCGGACGTTGCTGGCTCCGCGAGCGGCGGAGGCAAGAGATCAGCGAGGTGAGTTTCTTCACCATTGAAGCGTGCCTGAAACCTTAGGCCATTCTCGCATGGATTCCCGATAACGTTGAACAACGGCGTCAGACGCGGCGGGGTTCGAGACAAGGTATGGCGTGATGAAAACCAGAAGCTCGGTGTCGGTAACACCGGCCGACTCGCTGCGGAAGAGGCCGCCGACACCGGGAATGTCCTGGAGAAGCGGAATGCCCGTTCGGGTGTTACTCCGGTTTTGCGACTTCAGGCCGCCCAGCAGCACGGTCTGGCCATCCTGCAGGGACAGCGAGGTGGCAAGTGAGCGCGTAAAGATCAGCGGGCTCGAAATGTCCGACGTATTGTTGGTCTGCGCTTCGCTGACTTCCTGGCTGATGTCTATGTCCACACGGTTATCAGCGCGGATGATCGGGCGTACGTTCAGCACCACGCCGGTGTCGATATAGTCGACCGAGTTGGTAACGCCGGTCTGACCCTGTCCTGGATTGGTCGACTGCTGACGCAGGACCGGCACCTGCGTACCGACCTGGATGTGGGCTTCCGATCCCGATTTCGAGACAACGCGCGGATTGGATAAGATGTTGACGCGGTCTTTCTTGGCCAAAGTATTGATCATGATCTGGGCGTTGCTTGCGCGGTCGAGAATTGACAACGAGAAGCCGGAGCTGCCGAGACCCAAGCCGTTGTTACCGCCGGTCACGTTGCCACCGCGCAGCTGGTCGCCAAAGTCGAATTCTACGCCGAGCGAGGTCTTGTCGGTGATCGTCACTTCGGCAAGTACGACTTCAATCAGCACCTCTCCTGCGGACTTATCGATCTGACGTAGGAGGGGAAGGATGGAGCCGTATTGTTCAGCGCTGCCCATGATGATGAGCGCGTTGCGCGCGGGGTCGACGGCGATCTTCATGTCGCCGGCCTGCACCGTAGTGGCGCCTGCCTGGACGCTGCCTGTCTGTTGTTGCTGCTGCGGCTGCTGTGCGGGGGCTTGCGCGTTGCCTGCCAGCGAGCCTGAGCTGGAACCGGATCGCGACGTGCTGTTCCGCGGGGATGTCGGATTGCCCAGAACGGCCGAGATGACGTCTGCGACGGAATCGACGTCGGTGTTTTTCACGAAGTAGATGAACGCTTGGCCCGTGCCAGCCATCTGCCGGGGTTCGTCCATCTGCTCGGCGAGATCGACCACGAATTGCCGGACGCTGTCGTCTGCTGCGAAGATCACGATCGAGCCGACTTCATCCAGCGGAAGAATGTTGATGGCCGACGCGTCAGGCGCTGTCGAAACCGCATAGCCTGAAGTTCTCAGAACCTTGGCGAGCGCATCCGCCATCTTGGTCGGCGTGAAGTAGACCGGAGAAATCGTCACTGCCGGTTTGCCGGCGAGACGCGGCTGGTCGAAGCTCTGCAGCAGTTCTAGCGCAGAGGAGATCGTTGCAGGCGAACCCGTGAACAACAGGGCGTTGTCAGAGGGCGAGCCGGTGACCTGCAGCTTCGCGCCGAAAGTCGCGCTAAGCACCGTGACCAGCGAATTCAGGCTCGTCGCGCGGATCGTGTAGAGATAGTAGACCGGGCTATCGCCGGTCGCTGCGTTGCGATTGATGCTGCCGCCCCGGAAGACTTGCGGGGCGCCGCCACGCTGGCGGTCGATCGTCGTGAAGCGGAGTGTCTTCGGCGATTCAACGATGATTTCGATGCCGTAGTCGGACAGTGCGGAGGATGCAATGTCGAACAGGTTCTGTCCGGAGACCGGATCGCCAGTTCGCAGAGAAATCTTCTCGGTGCGTGATGCAACCGCCGGATCCATACGGATCGAGAATTTCAACGTCTCGGCAAACACAGCATTGATGAATGTCGGAAGCGGCGCGTTGTCGAACGCCACGCGCGTCGGGCGGATGGAGGCACCACGCGGATCAACCTGATCATTGCCGCCATCAAGTTCTGGAATCGCGGCTGCGCCGGGAATCTGGATTTGTCCCTGACGTGCGGACGAGACGCTCGGTGGCGTCTCCTGCATGATCGCTCCGTCCAAGCCCGGCCCAGTGGACGTGCTCGAACCGTCAGGCGGACGGTAACCGCTGATCTGAGGTTCATCGACAGTCGTGCAGCCTACCGCCACCAGCGACGCCAGGACCAGGTACTGCGCCTTTTTGCGCCCAAGCCCTGAAAGCATGAGATCTAACCCACCCTACGCGCGTCCCGCCTACTGAGTTTGATTAAGCATCTGGGTCGCGCAGTCGCAAGCGGTTTGACCCGTGGACAGCGTTGAAAAGCAGTTGCCGCAAAAGCTCAAATTTGCTGCGACAGTTGTGCGCAGACCAGAGTCAGGTCTCGTGCGAAGTCGCGGGAACAAGGAACATTTTTGCGTGCGTGTTGCTGGGGCGTAGAGCTGCACTACTCAGCCTCGGGCGTCGCTCAACTGCAACACGCCCGGCAAAAGCGCCCGAATGTTTCGCATGGCCGGAAGGCCGGGTAAGAGCCCGGCGATTTCCTAGAGAGCAGGGGCCGTCGAGGCTTCTGCTGGAGCACCGGCTTCTGGTCCGCTGAAGAGTGACAGCGGCGCTTCCGTTGCCCCGACTTGGGCGCCTGCGGTTGCAGGCGGGGCAGAGAAGTACACGTGCGACTGCGAAATCTTTCCGACGGTGCGGCCATCTGGAAGCGTGTCGCCAACGCTGGCCATGAGGGTGTGCGAAGCGTCTGACGGGTCAGAGAAGACCGCCTTGGAAGACTGGCTATCGCCGATTACGCCAACAAAGGCCCATTTGGCGGGCTCGACAACGAAGTTGGCTGCCGTAGTGGCGGCCTCGCCAGCAAAGGCCGAACCCCAGACGGCATAATCGGTATCGCCACGCGCCAGAAGTGCTTTCGCGGACTCATCCTTGAGAACAGGTGGGAGAGGCGGCGCGAGATCCAGGCCGGTCGCATCCTTTTGCGAAACGGCGAAGCCGCCCAAAGCGGCCCCCACCGATGCTAGGGAAGCGACGCCCACCCGCATGACGTCGAATGCATTCAAGGCACCCACCCCGTACAACTAGCCAACAGCCAAAACTCGCAGCCAAGGGTTGAGATTTCGTCCCAAAACCTTGGCGACATTCGCCTATTTGGCGTTCGCCTGCTGGCCTTCCTTCACCGCATTTGTTGCTACATACGCAACAAATTCGCCTTCAAACAGAGTAACAGGCTCAAATTTCACGCGCAAGCTTCGCGTGTGTATTCGTTTCGAACTCGAATTGAGTTCCTTCAGGAAGGCGTAGATCGCCTGCCGGGGCGGGGGAGTGGGCGCGGAGGGCACAAACATGCTCACCGACATCTCGGTTAGCTGGCCATCAACCCCGATCCGGCGCGCCTGGCCCAAGCGGATCTGAGCCCCCTGCAAGCCAGCCGTGTTTGCGCTTTGCTGCAGCCAGGCATAGAAATCGGCATGGCTGGCGCCGACCGGTCCGTTCGACCAAAGCCGCTGCTTGGCAGCTTCGAGCAGCTTCTTGGCGTCCGCATCCGCCGCCGACCAGGCTCGGGACTGCACGTCGGACGTTAGGGAAAGGAGGTTTTCCTCGTTGGACCGCAATGCCGAGATTTCCGCTTCGCGCGCTTCCACATAGGACCAACCTCGCAGCGCGCCTGCGACACACATGACTACTACGATCGCCACCAGTCCTGTGCGGGCGCGGGGATTGGTCCGAAGCTCGCCCACAGCGCCCGACACCATGTCGGATACCAGACGTCCCAGACGCTGAACTCCATCTGTCAGCGCCGTCACTTCGGCTTCTCCAAGTCTGCTTCGATTTCTATCGACGCAAGGCTCGCGCTGCTGGGCGACAGTCTTGCGTTGGCGATGCCGGTTTCGTCCTCCAGCACGCGCAGGACGCGGTCTGCGCCTCCGGCGTATTTCAGCGGCAGCGAGATCTTCAGCTTGTTGTCGCGGAACTCGACTCCGCTTGCTTGCGCGCCTGCCGCGTTGAGCACCTGGCCAACGATCGACATCAGGTTGAGGCCGTCGATGCCGTTCATCGGCGCGCTGAGCTTCTGCAGGTCTGCATTCGCCGACATCACGCGACGGTTCGCTGCGCGAATCGGCCCAGCTTCCTCTTCCAGTGTAGCGACGCGATCCTTGAGCCGCATGTAGGTTAGCTCAACGCCTGCAACATAGGCAAGGCCACTCATGGCGGCGGCCGCAACGCCCGCTGAAATCCAGAACACTGTCTTGCGGTCGACAACTTGTGCATTGGGCGGCCGCCAGTCGTTGCGCCGCCAGGGCCGCGCCAGAGGCGTGGGCAGGGTGCTGGGCGGCGACCGGTCCCCGCCGGCTGCATCGACCGACTCTGCGTAGACAACCCACTCCTGATCGCTCGGCTGATCGCGCCACCAACGCGAGCTAAGCATCTCCCCACGGCGCCATAGCTGGCCATCAAAACCGTTCATGCACTGGGCAAGGCGGAACCCGTCAGCAGAAAACTCAGGCGCCTGAAGCAGGGTCTCCGGCACGCGCGGCGACGTCAGCTGTGCGTCCAACCCCGAGCGCTTGAGTTCGGCCTGCACGGCGTGATCGTCCCACGACCAGATGCTGGCTGCGGCCGGCCACAGGATCATGAAGCATCCCGCTTCCGGCGACATCGCAATGCGCAGGGCTTCAAGCTCGGCCTCGCGCCGGCGCACCGTGCGGTCAGTATCGGCAGACTGTCTCAGATAGGAGTAGGTGCAGAGATCGCGGCCAACCGCGATAACGCCTTTCTTAGCGCCTGGAACGAAGCCATTCGCTGTCACCATCCCGGCCAGCGGACGGTACTCTGGCGTCTTGTCCAGCAGCGGTTTCATTCAAAGGGTTCTGGGCAGTGGGGATTGCGTAGTCAAGTATCCAGAGCGGTTGGGTTTCAGTGCCAGAAATCCGCACCGACGTTTCCATGACAGGCAGGCCATGCGCGGGGCCGCTCCGAACCCGCAAGTGTGGATTGGCCAGATAGCTGAAGCTCAGAATATCCTGCACGTAATCGTCCTGCAGATACTCCCGCAACTGCCCGCCGCTCTGCATCGCAACTTGTGAGCGGTTTTCCAGCAATGCATCGATGCGGTCGGCCTTCACTTCCGGTAGCGCGACAAGAATGTCACGCGGGGCGCTATTGATCGCGACCGAACCGTTGAGGCCGATACCGATCAGATCCGCAAACCCGGGTTTGGCCAATGCGTCCCATCCCAGAGCATCGAAAGCCTCGATCGGTGTTCGCGGCCACCGATTGCGTGGGGGCGGAAGGCCGCGCTCGGCATACTCCGCAGCCTCTGCGCCCAGGAAGCGCGTGTCTTCGTTGAGATCGCTATAGTCCTGGATGCTTCCTGCGAAGGTGTGCGTCGGCGGAGATTCGGCAACACGGCCAGCTATATTGTCGATGAGCGTCGTTCTGGGAAGCCGCACGCTGGCAAGCCCACCCCAGTCCTGCGCAGCCACAGTTGCGCCCGCAAGCACATGCTCACGTCCATCGACGCGGAAACACGCGGAGTCGAAATCGGGTGCGCCGGACTGGAAGTCTGAGTCGACGTAGGGAGAATCCGGCTGGAAACCGCATGCGCCACGCGGCGCGGTGAGTGCGAGATAGATGATCGACGCGACGCCATCTTGTGCGCTCATCCGGGCGTCAGCATCCTGTCCGATGGCGATTCCGGATTCGAAGCTGGCGCTCATGCGTTGCGCCGCATTGGCCGACCACATCGAACCGATCAGCACGACTGCAAGCGCCGCGATCAGGACGAAGCCTGATTCGGATGCCTTCCCGGGACGTGAAGCGCCGCGCTTTTTCAACATGGCCTAGAACCCAACCGGCGGTTTTTCGGACGGCTGGAATTCAATCGCCTGACTGCGCGGATGCGCGAGGATGGGCGTGTCGAAGAAATTCTCGAGCATCAGCATGACGGGCGGATCGGACTTGTTCCACGTCGTCTCCCAAACGCCGCTGCGCGCACGATAGGCAAAGCGTGGCGCGTTCTTCCGCGAGCGGGCAACGACCCAACGCTCCGATCCGGCCTCATAGACAAGCTCGGACGTCGAGCCGGCTTTCACGATCGACCAGACCACTTCGCGCGGTGCGCCGAAGCGCGCAGTGAGCGATGATACGGTCTCCATCGAGAGACGATCGGCCGTTCCGACGAGGTTCGGCTTTTTTGGCGTCTCCGGCGCTTCGGGGTCAGCGGCAGAAGGCAAAGCCGAGACAACACTCATGCGCCACCAGTCGGAGGTCATTGCAGAGCGATCGAGCCTGTCTGCTTCATCCGACAGACGCAGCGCCAGCCGTGCGGCGCCGCCGAGGCCCTGAAACACAAGGCCTGTGATCAGCGCCATGATCACGATGGTGATGAGCACTTCCACCAGCGAGTAGCCGGCGTTGAACTGCCGGCGCCTTTGCGGAGGGCTGGCAGTCGCGGGCATCATCACGAAGCGTCCTCGACCGCGACGCGCAGGGCTTCCTGCACGCTGGTCTTGCCTTCGCTGGCTTTCAGAAGTGCGTCTTCGAAGAGGTTACGCATGCCCGCTTGGCGCGCGATGCGCCGTAGATCGGATGCAGGCGCGCCCGCGCTGATGGCATTCTCGAGCGTCTGGTCGATGGCGACCATTTCGTAGATCGCAAGGCGTCCCGAGTAGGCCGACTCGACATCCGCGGGCGCGCGGAAGTTCATCGAGTGGCCCTTGGGCAGACGCGCGAGGATCGACGGATCGGGCGTTTCGGCGATGCTCTTCTCGGGAACGATGCGCCGCACCAGTCGCTGCGCAATCACGCCACGCAGGGCTGCGGCGAGCAGATAGGGTTCGACGCCCATGTTGATGAGGCGACCCACGGCGCCGAGGGCATCGTTGGTGTGGACGGTCGACAAGACCAAGTGGCCCGTCAGTGCGGCTTGCACCGCGATGCCCGCGGTTTCAGCGTCGCGGATCTCGCCGACCATGATGATGTTCGGGTCCTGGCGAAGGATGGATCGCAGGGCGCGGGCGAAGTCGAAGCCGATATCGGCGCGGACCTGAACCTGGGTGACGCCTTCCATCATGTATTCGATCGGATCCTCGACGGTGACGATTTTCTTCCGCCCGTCCTTGATCTCGTTGAGGCTGGCATAAAGCGTCGTCGTCTTCCCCGAGCCGGTCGGACCGCTGACAAGCAGGATGCCGTGAGGCGCGTGGATCAGCTTTTTCAGAACCTCGTAGTGATCCTGTTCCATGCCGAGTTCGTCGACGCGGAGGACCTGGCGTTGGCTGCGGAGCAGGCGGAGGACGAGGGACTCCCCGTGGGCGCCGGGGAGGGTGGAGACGCGGAAATCGACCTTCTCGCCGCCGATCCGGCGCGACATGCGCCCGTCCTGCGGCAGGCGGCGTTCGGCGATGTCGAGGCCGGAGAGGAGTTTCAGGCGCGAGGAGATCGCGTCGAAGCGGGAGCGCGGCTCAACCGAACGGACACGGAGGACGCCGTCGATGCGGAAGCGCACGATGAGCTGGCGCTCCTCGGGCTCGATGTGGATGTCGGAGGCGCCGGCGCGGGCGGCTTCGCCGATGATGCCGTCGACATAGGTGACGGTGGGAGCGTCCTCGGCGAGGTCTCGGAGGGAACCCACGCCGGTGCGATCATGGGAGATCTGCTGGCGGAGGCTCTCGATCAGGCCGTCGATCAGGCGGGCGCGGGCCAGCGTCATCTTGAGGCCGGCGAAGCCGCGGCTGCGTTCGAGGGTTTCCTGCAGCAGCGGGCTGAACGGATCGCGGGCGCAGCAGTAGAGGTTGCCAGCTTCGCCGCGCCAGACGATGGCGGCGCGTTCGACCAGCCAATCGAGGGCGATGCCGCACTCGCCGGCGCAGTCCATCACCTCCTGCGTCGTCGGCAGCGCTTCGCTGTCGAGGACGGGGAAGCCGTACAGCTCGCCGAGCACGGTGAGCAGGTCGGCTTCATCCAGCACGCCCTGGCGGACCAGAATGTCGCCGAGCCTTTGCTGCAGCTCGCGCTGGGCGGCCAAGGCGCGCTCGACTTCCTCGGGCGTCACCAGCCCTTTGGCGAGGAGCGCTTTTTCCAGCATGGTGGGGGTACGCGGCGGTGCGAGCATCGCTGCGGGCTGGGCGCCGCCACTGGGTGGACTTTCCGGTTTCATGCTCACTACTTACCCGCCGCAACCTGATCCGAAAACCAGAATTGCTTGTCCCGCCTGTAAGAGCTCCCCCATGCAGGAGATAACCCTCGCCCTTGTCGCAGCAGCGCCGTTTGTGAGCGCGGCGTGCGCCATTGCGGGGTGGCGGACCGCCGGGGCCTGGCTGGGGGAGGAGGAGGGGGCGCCCCCTGTCCCGCCATCCGTACCCGAGCCGGAAAAGCCCACGCCAGATAACCCGACATGGATGTGGTTGCTGACCTTCGTAGCAACAGGGGTGCTGGCGTGGATTTTTGCGCTGGCCTTCCTGAGCAGCGTGAAACTGGCGGCTGCGGGCGTCATGCTGTTGGCGCTGATGTTTGCGGCGGCGGTGGATGCGCGTGCGAAGTTGCTGCCGGACTGGCCTGCCATCGTTGTCGGGTTGGCGGGGGGCGGATTGGCGTTTCTGCGGTCGGGCTGGGAAGGGCTGGGGCTGGCGCTGTTGGGCGGGGCTTTGGCGGGGGCGGGGTTGTTTGTGCTGGGCCGCCTGGTTGCGATGCGTGCGGGGCGCGAGGCGCTGGGGCTGGGGGACGTGAAATACGCGGCGGCGGGGGGATTGCTGCTGGGGCCGACGCTGATCTGGACGGCGCTGTCTGCGGCGGCGGCGGCGACGCTGGGGTTTGTTCTGCTGGGCGCGCTGGCGCGGCAAAGCAGGATTGAGCGGCTGCAGGAGATACCGTTCGGGCCGGCTTTGCTGGGGGCGATCTGGCTGACGTGGATGATTGATCAGGCTACGCGGGCGCTTCCGGGGGCCTGGTGGCCGGGCCTGTAACTAGAACTCCGCAGACGTGACGCTGGTGATGGCCGTCAACATGGTGACGGCGAGCGTGCCGATGAAGCCGCCGATGATGATGACGGTTGCCGGTTCGATCAGAGCAGCGAGGCGTTTGCCTAGGGTGCGGGCGCGATCCTGGAACACCATGGCGGCGGAGCGGGCGGCGCCGGCGAGATTGCCGGAATGTTCGCCGGCCGAAATCAGGTTGATCAGGGTGGGGGGCAGGCTGGTGTGGGTTTGCAGGGCTGTGGCGACTGAGTCGCCGCGCTGCACGGCGCTTTCGGCCTGACGCATCTGGCGTTGCAGGCGGCCTGACGCAAAGCCGTCGCGGGCGATCGCCATCGCTTCGAGCAGGGGCGTGCGGCGTGCGATCATGGCGGCGAACAATCCTGCCCATCTGGCGCTTTCGAAGGAGAGCATGAAGCCCTTCAGCACGGGGGCCGTGGTGGCGAAGTCGGCCAGGGACGCGCGGACGGCCTTGGACTGGAAGGCGTTGAGCACCAGCACCACCACCCCGCCGCCGATGACGCCGACGATGGCGGTGTTGGCGTTCATCCACATCGAGAAGGCAAAGACGCCCTGCGTGAAGCCGGGCAGGGAGTTTACGCGATCCCCGATGGAGGACGCGAATTTCGGGATGACCGTCATGGTCATGAACACGGCCGCGCCGATGCCGGACAGCAGCAGGATGCAGGGATAGATCAGGGCCGAGATCATGTCGCGGCGGAGGCCGCCCTGGAAGGACAGGGTTTCGGCGGCTTCCTTCACTGCATCGGCAATGGCGCCGGAGGCATCGCCCGCCTTGATGATCGCCTTGATGGCTTGCGGCGCATTCGGAGCTGCGTGGTTGAAGGCGTCGGTGAAGCTTTCGCCCACGCGCAGGCGCTCCGAGATGACCTGGAAGCAATATGCGGCTGCAGGATTCTCGCTGGTGCGGGCCACGCTTTCGCAGGCGGCGTGGGTGCGGACGCCGCCATTGAGCAGGATGGAGAGTTCCGAGAGCGGCTGTTCGAGCAGGTCCGCCTTGATCGGGCGGGGTTTCAGTTTTTTCGCAGCGCCGGGATCTGCGGCCTTGAGATCGATGACGCGGAGGCCGGAGCCGGAGAGCTGGCGCACGGCGGACTGTTCGCCCACGGCATCGACGAAACCCTCGACATCGGTTCCGGACGCAGATCGCGCGCGATAGGCATAACGCATGAAACAATCCTGTCAGCGAGCCTGACGAGACGCCAGCTTAGCCCGCCCCAAAGCAAAAGGGGAGGCCGCGAGGCCTCCCCTTCCACTTAGGAAAGACAGTTAGTCCTAGTACTCTTTGCCGACTTCAACGACCTGACCATTGGCCTTGTTGAGGAGCAGCGGCGTCACTTTCGCGCCGGTCGGGGCGACGATCGTGATCTGACCGCGGTCGCCACCCGACGAGAAGATCGTCGACGGAAGGCCAGCAAGGACCAGAGCCGCTTTGATCTGAGCGATCGAATAGATCGAGTCAGCGTTAGCTGCGATAGAGGTCGTCAGGACAGCCGTGCCAGTCGAGCCGGCAGCGTTAGCCGAGACGATGACTGGACCAGCCGTCGTGCCGTTGGCGACGTTTACATAGAAGTCGTAAGCTGCGTCAGCGCCTACCGTGTAGCCCGCAACCGTCGAAGCGCCACCAGCGAATGTGATTGCGCCGAGAGCGCCCGTCGAGGTGACGGTCGAACCGGTCGATGTGGGAGCGTTGGCGAGGTTCAGCGTAGCGGCAGCAGAGGTGGCACCCGTCGCAAGAAGCGACGTAGCCGTAGCAACCGGAGCAGTCAGCGTGAGCGAGCTAGTGCACGCAGCGCCGCCGGGGTTGTTCACCGAGCCGAGACCGGCAAAGGTTACAACGCCGCCCGTGATAGTCGTGACAGCTTGCGGAGCCGCGACGCAGCCGGCGCCAAGCGTAGCGCCGTTAAACGGACCAGCCGGCAGCGTCAGAGCGAGCGAGCCTTTAACCGCGTCCAGAGCAGCGGTCGTGGCGACAGCGCCCCATTGCGACAGAGCATCGGCTGCCGGGGTGATGGTCACCGAGCCGACCAAAGCCGACGCGTATTGAGCACCCGGATTGGTGGCGCCGAGGTCGACAGTCGGAGCGGCGGCCGTGTACGTGAAGGTGTAGGGGCTGACGAAGGTGGCGATGGTAGCGCTTTTCGCAGTTGCGGCGATCAGAGCGCCGGCGCCGTCGCTGAGCGTGGCTGTGACGGTCGAGGCGCTGGTCACAGCAGTGACGCCAGCAACGTTCACGTTCGTGAGGTTCAGCGCGGTCGTGGCGCCAGCGATCTGGTAGGTTACGAAGTTCTGGCCAGCGCCGCCGCTGATGTACGAAACCGAACCGCCCACCGACGCAGCGGTCGGGAGGTTGGCGAACGTGCCTTGGTTCAGCGTGAAGGTAATCGTGTTGCCCGGCGTAAACAGAGCCGTAGCGACACCCGCCGAGAAGCCAGCAACAGCGACGTTATCGACACCGATGGCCGAACCGCCGTTGGTGAAGGACGTAGCGGCAGCCGGAGTCGCCGTCGGCGAAGCAACGTATTTCGTGGCAGCGCCGCCGGTGACCTCAGCGTTCGCCGGAGCGGCGAGCGCGATCAGGCCAGCGAGGGCCGCGGTGCTCGCGAGCACCTTCTTGAAAGTCGACATGGATGTCTTTCCCTTTGATACCGAAACGGAACTTTCCGTTGGCCCCCCCAGCCCATCCCCAACGGGCTCAGCTGTCTGGGCAACAGAGAATACGCGAACGCGTTTTCTGCCGTGACGTTCACTGTACGGCCCGAGGTTTGTCAACCATTGGGTGATTAAGTCTAACAAAATTCGCAAATTCGGCACATTGGCCGCTAATGCTTGAATTATATTGGATTTATCGCCAGGGACGCATCGTTCCGGCTGCAAAAACATGGTTAACAGAGCCTGGAACTC
>Ga0116156_10001142_pt1 | contig 26688 bp, 20 predicted proteins | sample AD_UKC045_MetaG_FD_89891 | JGI IMG/M metagenome (GOLD analysis project Ga0116156, IMG submission 89891) | Active sludge microbial communities of municipal wastewater-treating anaerobic digesters from USA - AD_UKC045_MetaG | ecosystem: Engineered > Bioreactor > Anaerobic > Digestate | place: USA... | reverse complement strand
ACTGGCATTGTTTTTCACCCCGGTTTTTTCTATATATTATATCACATCTTTTTCCCTGTCGCAATTTCTTTTCTTATTTATTTTTAATGACTTAGCTGATTTGACTTCTGGTTATGTGAAGTTGAATTTCATCGGAAAAGGATAACCGTATAATTTGCTCTTAATCCTTTTCCGGAAATTCGGCTTATATAATATTCGAAAATCGTTTCACGATTTCCTCAACTTTTTAAAAGTTGAAGATTAAAAAAAAGCGCCTTAATAAGACACTGTAATTTATACAGGTTTCAAAGCGCTTCAAAAAATATTCTTGCAGTAAATGCAAGAAATTTATTGATAAGATACTAACGCAGTTTTCGGGTTCAAAAAAGGCGCGCATTTTTTTGCGCAAATGAAAAATTGCTGAAACACAATATTTTTCTTACTTTCAGCGCTTTTTCAATGTTCAATTGAAGTTTTTGGGTTTAAGTTTTTTTTATTATTTTTTTGAGATAGCCGCAAAAACGTCTTTGTCTTTTATTAGCGACTGCATTTTTTCAGTTTTCCGTTTTGCCGCCGCCAACCCTATTTTTTTTAAAGCCCGAAAGAAAGAGAACCAGAATCTGAATTTCAATTTAAATAAATCTCTTAATAAAAATAACGGACACCAGAATAAATGCTGGAAAAACAAATCGGAGTCGGTAATATTTTTCCAAGTAAAAAGATAATTGTTGGCTCCTGAAATCACTCTGATTTTTTTTAGTTTATGCTGGACTGTTATAGTGCTTTGAACCCTGTGATAAAAAACCGCGCCGGGTTCGTAGATAATTTTCCAGCCGCGTTTTAAAGCTCTGTATGAAATATCTATTTCTTCGTAATATAAGGGGTGATACAATAAATCGAATCCGCCGAGCTGTTCAAATTTTTTTTTATCCCATAATGCGCATCCGCCGCAGGCAAAAAAAGTCTGAGATGAAACGTCGAAGGGGTCTTTTTCGTAAAGCCAAAGATGTCCGAGTTTAAATTCGCCGCCTCTATTTCCATACAGAAAAGTTTTCTCGTCCCAATTATAGAATCTGCCGGTAACGGCGAATAAATTAGAATCGGCGCCGGTTGAAAAATATTGCGCGAGTTTTGAAAAACCGTCAGGTTTCGGGTAAATATCGTTATTCATTATCAGAATAAGTTCGTCGTCAGTTTGTGTGATTCCAAAATTGACGGCGCCTTGAAATCCCGAATTTAACGGCGTTTTTATCGTTTCAACATAAGGAAAATTTTCGGATATAAATTCTATGTCGTTTTTTGTCGAACAATCGTCGATTACTATAAATCTGTATTGATTATCTTTATCAAATTCAATCGCTTTTTGAACGAGCGGAATTGTTTTTTCAAGAAGTTCGCGACCGTTCCAATTTGTCATTATAACCGATATTTTCATAATGAGCCCTTTTTAAATCATTAAATATTCTATTATTAAATTAAATCCTTGTTGTCCGGAATCCGCGCGGCCAATTTTAAAACTTTTTTTAAATTGTCAAATAATTCCGAGGTATCCTGATTTTTTTTTATTTTTAAATGTAATATTTTTTCGCCTGCAAACGTAATATTCAAACTGCTCGTTTTTTTTAATTTTAATATTTCATCTTTTGAAACAAAAACTATTTCTATAAAATCGTTTTTGAACAGAATTTTTTCAATGTTATTATTGAAAGCGAATATTTTCAGATCTACCGCCTCGATAAGATTTGAAACCGGCTCGGGCAATCTGCCGAATCTATCAATTATTTCTCCGGTAATCACGGACAAACTATTTTCGTCGTAGCATACGCTTAATTTTTTATAAATCTCGATTTTAGTTTTTGAATCGGAAATATAATCGTCCGGAATATAACACGACTTTTTAGTTTCTATAATAATTTCTCTGTCTAAAACATTGAAATCGTCCTGAAGTTTATTATGTTTCTGAAGGTATTTAATCATTTCAGCGAGAAGTTTGCAGTATAATTCATAACCGATGTCAACTATGATTCCGTGTTGTTCGGTTCCGATTATATTGCCGGCTCCGCGTATTTCAAGATCGTTCATAGCGATTTTAAAACCGGCGCCAAGTTCTTTATGCTGCGCTATCATACTTAATCTTTTTTTAGCAATATCGCTTATGCTGTGTTGTCCTTTATGAAGAAAATACGAATACGCTTGAACATTGGTTCTGCCGATTCTTCCTTTAATCTGATACATCTGAGCAAGCCCGAATTTATCTGCTTCTGTGATGATAAGAGTATTGACGTTCGGAATATCGAGACCGTTTTCGATAATTGTGGTGGATAAAAGTATATCGTATTTTTTTTCTATAAAATCAATCATCGCGTCTTCAATCTGTTCGGGTTCAAGCCGTCCGTGAATTACGGCTATCTTAGCTTCCGGAATAATGCGGTTCAACCGAGCTTCGACATTTCGGATATTATCTATTCTGTTATGAATGAAATAAATCTGACCGTTTCTTTTTAATTCGTTGGTTACGGCTTCTTTAATAATATCATCCGTATCTTCCGCGGTTATAACTTCAATAGGAATGCGTCCTTTTGGAGGCGTCGTTATCACGCTAATATCCCGCGCCCCCATAAGCGACATATGCAGAGTCCGCGGAATAGGAGTCGCGGTCATCGACAGAACGTCGATGTTGCTTTTCATTTGTTTGATTTTTTCTTTGTGTTTAACTCCGAACCTCTGTTCTTCGTCGATTACAAGCAATCCGATTTTTCGGAATTTTATGTCTTTCTGAAGCAGGCGGTGAGTTCCGATAATAACGTCTATTTCGCCGGATTCCAATTTTTTGATTATAGATTTTTGTTCTGATTTTGATTTGAATCTGCTGAGTTCTTCCACTTTAAACGGATAATTTGCGAATCTGTCTTTAAACGTGTTGTAATGCTGACTCGCCAAAATAGTGGTTGGAACAAGCGCCGCGGATTGATAACCCGAAGCCGCAGATTTGAATACCGCTCTAACAGCGATTTCTGTTTTTCCGTATCCTACGTCTCCGCAAACGAGTCTATCCATCACCTTTTCCGATTCCATATCTTTTTTTACTTCGTCGATTACTTTCAATTGATCTCTCGTTTCTTCCCAAGAAAATTCCTCTTCGAATTCAAGCTGCCACGGAGTGTCTTTTAAAAACTTTATTCCTGTTTTGATTTCCCTTCGCGCGTATAGCTCCACAAGTTCCGCCGCGATTCTTCCTATTTCTTTTTTCGCTTTAAGTTTTACTTTTTGCCATGCAGAGCCGCCGAGTTTATATAAAACAGGAGAAGATTCGCTGTCGCCGATATACTTTTGAATTTTATGCAGATGCTCGACGGGCAGAAACAATTGTCCGTCGTCCGCGTATTGAATAAGAATAAAATCCTGATTTTTTCCGTCTATTTCTATCGTCTCGATTTTTCTGTAAATTCCAATTCCGTAATCAATATGAACTATATAATCGTTTTCGTTTAATTCCGAAAAACTGTGATACGGGATTGTTTCGTATTCGATAAGATGCGATTTGTTTTTTATATGCCTGCCGCTTGATACGCTTGATTCTGGAAGTATAAGACAATTGTTTGAAATAAATTCAAACGGTTCTATAATATTGGATTTGATTATAAAAATTGAATCTTTAAAACTTAAATCTATATTGTTAAAATCCGAAATTTTAAATTTTAGTTTGTTCGTTTCGAGAATATTGGTTAAACGGTTTATCTGCGAATCGTAATTGGCGGTCAGAATAACCTTTTTTTTTGAGTTTAGCGAATAGTTCAATACCGCCAACGTATTGTTCGCATTGAAAATAATATTTGAATCTACGTTTAGAGGAATTGAATTTTCATAACCTGCGTCTCCGAGCAATGTAAGATAAAAACGCGAGCCGTTTGAAAATTTATTCAGTAGTCCGTCAAAATCAGATTCGTAATTTTTTTTGCATAATACGGGTTCATAAACGAATAACGGGGTTCCGGGTTCGAAATACGATTCAAGATTTTCCGAATTTTCTATGTTCTCCAATTTGGGAAAAAGTATCAGAGTCTCCTGTTCGTTAATCGACCGCTGGGAATTTTCGTCGAATAACCGTATTGAAGTCAGGGCGTCTCCAAAAAAATCAAGGCGAAACGGTTTGCTTGAATATTCCGGAAATATGTCTATTATTCCGCCTCTGTTTGAATAGTAATTTTTTTCGCGCGTTATATCGGCTCTTTCAAATCCGTTTTTTTCAAGAAATTCAAGTATCGTTGAAACGCCGTATTCATCGTGTTTTTTTAATATTAAAGAATGAGCGTCTATATTTTTTTTTGAAGGATATTTTAAATCAAACGATTGCGGAACGGTTAAAACTATTGTGTTTTTTTCTTTTTCGGAATTTAATTTTATCAAAGAATCCATAACAAAATTAGAATATTTTTCCGAATTTACTATAGGAAGCGGAACAAGTCCGTTAAAAATTCCTTGCGTTTCAAATAAAAATCTGTCTATGAATTTTTCTTCTGGAAGAACAAATAATGAAACGGCGCGTTCCTGATTGTCGGCGTATGAAGCGGCGAATACAGCCGCCGCCGAATAATTAAGATTGTAGATGTTATACGGGTTGCCGGATAGTTTTTTAAAACTATCGGTTTTAAAAATATTTTTGAAAAAGTTGTCTGAATTTTTCATAGAATTTACATTTATAATAATTTTTATAAATATGTCAATGAGAATGAATGTTAAACAAAATTTTAATCCATATCCGGTTTTCAGGATTAATCAGTCTACGGCGAGTTCAAGCAGGGCTTCCGCTTTTTTATATTCTTCATCGCAGTTTTCAAGTATGTATCCGAGGTCTTCTTGTTTTAATGAAAGAAGCTCCCATATTTGTTTTGAAGGGTCTGGAATAAGATTGTCGCCTCCGGAACCAAATCTTTTTACTTTAGAAATAATATCGGCGAAATGGACTATTGAAACGAGTTTGCCTCCGTATTCGATATCCTCGAATGATTCGGGCAAACCGTGATGATATAAAATTGTTTCAAACAGATTTTTTGGAAGTCCCCATTTCATAGCGACTCTGCACCCGATAAATGAATGGTCGTATCCAAGAACTCTTTTTTCGGATTCGCATAATGAGAGATTGAAGGAAGCGGAAAGTCTTATTATATCTTCGAATTCGTCCGGAAAGAATTTATCCTCGACTACTTTTCCGACGTCGTGAATCAAACCGCAAACAAAGGATACGCTTATGAGATTTACTAATCCAAGTTGTTGAGCGAGCATTTTTGAAATGACTGCGCAACCTATGGAATGAGCCCAAAACCGTTCCCTATTAAAAATGCCTTTTTGATTTTTCAAAGCGTCGAATACGGTCAGCGTGAAAATAATATTTTTGATTTTATCAAATCCAAGCAGCGGAACCGCTTGATTTACGGAGGTAACTCTGTTAGAAAGCCCGAAATACGCGGAATTGACCAGACGCAGAATCTTCATTGTGATCGATTGATCGTTTTTTATGATTTCAGACACTTTTTTCGCGTCGGATTTTTCGTCGTTCAACGTGGTCATAAGCTGCGCCACAACGACCGGTATAGTCGGCAAATCCTTTACTGCGGAAAGAATTTTATCAAGATTTTGTCTATCCATTTTAAATATTCATCACTCTGTAGATTTCGTCCGGCGTAGTAACTCCGGCTTCGATTTTTGCCATTGCGATTTCTTTCAAAGTTCTGTATTTTTGATTTTTACAGTAATCGTTCATCTTTTGTTCGCTTTCATTATTCACTATATATTCGGATAATACGGAATCTACCGGTAAGATTTCAATAATGCCGATGCGTCCAAGATAGCCGGTGTTATAACAGAACCGGCATCCCACTCCGTAATAATGCTCGAGTTGCGGGTCGATGTTTAGTTTTGCGGCGAGCATCCCGTCGATTGTTTTCTTTTTGGAACAATGCGGACAAATTTTTCTTAACAGTCTTTGCGCCAAAATTCCGGTAACCGCGCTTGCGGTAAGATAATTGGCTATTCCCATTTGTCTCAATGTGGATATTGTATTTAAAGAACTGTTGGCGTGGATGGTTGACAATACAAGCGTTCCGGTCATTGCGGCTCTGATAGAAACGTCCGCAGTTAACGAATCTCTTATCTCTCCCACCATAATGACGTTCGGGTCCTGTCTTAAAATCGCTCTTAATCCGTTATAAAAAGTTATGTCTCTCTGAAGATTCACCTGAATCTGATTTATATTTTTCAATTTATATTCTACCGGATCCTCTATAGTCATTATATTTTTAGTTACTAAATTCAATTTGTTTAGACAGGCGTATAAAGTGGTTGTTTTTCCGCTTCCCACAGGACCGGTTACAAGAATAACTCCTTGCGATTTCATCAACAAATCTTCAAGCATTTCAGATTCTTTGGTTTCAAGTCCGAGCTGGTCAATTCCCAGCGATATCTGGCGAGGGTCAATAAGTCTTAAAACTATTTTTTCTCCGTGAAGCGTGTATATGGTGGATACTCTTATATCTACAATGCCCTCGGTTGATTCGGTGGTAATGTGCCCGTCTTGCGGAATATAAGTTTTACTGATATCGAGGTCGGCCATTACTTTTATTCTTGATATTATAGCGGGAGCCGAAGAATCGGGCAGATTTATCAAATCGTGGAGCATTCCGTCTATTCTATATCTAATTCTTAAACAGGAATCGACAGGCTCTATATGAATATCGGTCGCATGATTTTTTACGCCCAAATCAACTATATATCTAACTATTTCGGGAACGCTCATCGACTGAATTTGTCCGGTGGTCGTTAATTCCGCCCGCAAAGCGGATTGTCTTGAGGATTGATTTAATTTTGAGGCGGCTCTGCAAAAAAAAGCATAATCTATTATTACCGGTTTTAATTTTAAATTTGACGCTTTTGAAATCTGTTTTAAAATCTCGATTTCAAGCGGATTGACCATGCCTATGAATAAATATCCCTTTTCTATCAACAAAGGAAGCGCTAAAAATTCTTTTAATATGTCGACCGGAAGATTTTTTAAAATTTCTTGAGGGATCGAGTCGGAAGCTGGCTGGATTAATTTCAGTTTTAAAACGGATTCGAATTTTTTTGATAGAACTTCGGGTTTGATAATTCCGCGTTCAAAAAGAATTTGAATTATATTTTTTTCTTCCTTGCAAGCCGCTTCGAAATTTTTTTTCAGCTCCTCGACGGATAAAAAATTTTCCTTTATCAAAAATTGAGCCGTAATGTCTTTTAGAAATTCGTCTATTTCGTTAAACTGATATTCTTTAGACATTATTTCTATTAAAGTATATTTATTAACTTTGCCGTAATTAATTAAAACTTTCCAAATCGGCTGGCGCGATGCGTCGGATTCGGTTTTAGCGGTCATTAATTCGTCGTATTCGATTAAATTATATTTTATTATCAATTTAATCAAATGAGGGTCGATTGAATTGTCGGTCTGAAGAATCTCGTTTAATTCGCGGGTATTTTTGATTTTATTTATTTTAATAATGTCTTTCAGGGTTTTTTCTAAAGAATCGGCAGACCTCGATTTTGTCAAACCGGAAAACAGCATTTTTTTCATGCTGTTGAACGAGGCTTCAGATTGAGTCTCAATCATATCGTAAAGAAATTTCATCGTTATTTCGGAAGAATCAATATAAGAATGTATCAGTTTTAAAGATGCAGTATCATAAAACTGGGTATAATCCGCGTCTTGAGTCATAACCATTCTCCATAAAAAATAACTTAAAATTTAAATCCGATATAACACCAATTATACTTCAGGATTAATATTTTATCAATTGAAAATTATTTTTTTTCTATGTCCATAATTTGTTTTACGAGCATAGCCGCGGTATAAACCGCGCATTTTTTCCGGATTAATGGAACGCTGATATATGAAACTACCGGATAAGTCCATTCCAGCAAAGCTAAAATATAAGGAATAAGATTAGTTTCGAATAAGGTGACTTTATCCGCGTATTGTCGCATTCTGCAAATGGTTTTATAAGCTTTGCTTACCATCGGGTCGGAACCGGCATAAGAAAATTTTATATAATCGTCTAATTTTTTTGTTTGAGTCAGCGTCTGAATGAATTTCAATAATTCCGTCAAATCATTCTCATTTTCCAGTTTAGTCATTTCAAACAATACTATCGGTTCAAGCCGGGCAAAATCAACCGTAATATTCGTTTTTCTGCATTCGGAAAAATCTATAACGTAAATGTTTTCCTTGTCGTCGATCATAATGTTTTTCATATTCAAATCGCCGTGAGTGATTCCGGTATACCAATGAAATGTTGTGTTTTTCCGTTTTGGATATTCATACTTATAAAAATTATACGGATTAGGGAGGTCAATTCCGAGTTCGGGACAATTGATTGTTTTACTTTCGGCTGAAATCCCCATTTCTTTTTCGGCGTCTGCGAGAATATTTGAAAATAGTTTTCCGGGATTCTGGTCATGATAAGGTTTTATTTCTTCCCATTTGGGCTGACCATACCACGGTTTTAAAATATCAGTGAAAACTCTGTCAAACAATTCCACCGCTTTTTCAATTCTGTCTTCTTTATATATATTTTCGAGCCATGTAAGCTTTCCCGAACTGCCTGTTATTCCCACGAAATTATATCTTAATCCTGACCATTCTCCGCAGTTCGCCACTCCCATTATGGTTGTGCTGTTATTTAAAATGAATTTCTCAACGCATAGTTTATATGCGTCGACTTCTTTTTTTGTTAAAGCTACAGACCCTATTTTCATAACCGTAGGCAAAATTTTTCTTCCGTCTTTATCAAAACTGTTCACGCGGAAAGTGGCGGAACTGAATCCTCCGTGCAGCGGAGTTATTACCACCCTTGACGCGTCGTTATATATTCTTCGCGTTATAACCGACCATTCTTCGCGGAAATTGTAACCTTCCGGAACCTCGATTTTAATTTGTTTTTCTTTGCCCGGTCTTATGGACGCGGGAATAAATATCCATATCCGGCAGAAAGTTACCGTAGATGAAGCGTCCAAACAAGAAACGTTTTTCAGAAATTCTATATTTGCGAGATTTTTTACGACAGCGTTCAAATCGGCTGATTGTTCGACTGCGTTTTCAGGGTCTATATATTCCGCCAAATTTCCCTGAATTAAAAAGCCGGTTTTGCTTTTACAGGATTTCATATCGTCTAAAAATGATTTTATAACGCCGCTTTCGCATTTTGCCGCGCCGTCGTCAGTTGAAGCGAGAGAGATTGAAAATATGTTGTCAATCCGTTTTGATGCGTCTCCGATTTTTATAACGTTTCGAGGCGCGTTTATCAAATTGTTTTCTTCGGCGGGTTTCCGTTCTGAAACGGATTTTTTGTCGGATAAAATATCGGATTGGGTTTTGTAAAATGAACTTTTTATTTTATCGGCTTTTGCTTGAATTACAAATCCGAGAAGTCTGTTATCGGAATTCGTTTCGCTCTTTATCAATTCAAACATATCGCGAATTATTTCTTCAAGAGGAACCGGATGACCTTTATATTCCGCGACTGCCGCCGGTTTTCCCGATATTCCGAAACCGGATAAAACAAACATTCCCGCGTCGGCGGGTTTTTCAGGAATTATAAAATCGGAAATATTATGGCTGTCAGCGGGATTCGTTCCGCAGAATTTTCGGGCGGACAAAAACTGACCGGTTCCTGAAAGGGCCTGTTCTTTATTCATACCCAACCCGCCTAATCCTGCGGCAAATTCGAGTTCTTCCAGATTAGTCTGAATAAAATCTCCGGCTTCTATTTTATTTTTCTCGCGGAAGTCGTTATAACTCCATACGTCTATTATGGAGGATTGAGCGCCAAGCTGATTCAGGGCGTATTTTTTTCCGTTTATGTTTTTTTCTTTCGAGTTTTCAGAAGAAGATACGTTTGTTTTTAAATATGTTTTAGCTTCCTCGAGCGAATCGTAAAAATTAAACATTTTAGTCATACCGGTCATATCTATAACGTTTTTAATATCGCCGGACGCGCCTGAAATCAGAACGGCTCCCTTTTTTTTGGCGCATTCTTTTTGTATTTTCAAGAGCGACCTGATTCCGGCGCTTGACAGATATTCAATTTTTCCGAAATCGAGTATGGCGTTCGGACAGTCGAAACCGGATTCTTTGATTTTGTTATCCGTTACAGTTGAGCCGTAGGCGTCAAATCTGCCGGACAAACTCATTATCATTACGTTCCCTTCTTTTTCAATAATCGCGTCAAACATTATTATTTCCTCCGCTAATTAACTAATATTTACAATATTAACATTTTGTTTATAAAAATTCAATATTATTCCTCATATATTTTTTATAATTCTTAACCATTTTTCCGAATGATTTATCTCTTTTTCGTTTTTCCTGATATGACATATCATAGAATTCGGATTCTTTTTTTAATCTGAGAAAATTGTTATATCTGCTTTCTGGTATTTCGCCGTTTTCAACGGCTTCGATTATTGCGCATCCGTTCTCATGAATATGCGAGCAATCTTTAAAACGGCATCTTTTTGAATATAAAGAAAATTCGTCGAATGTCTGCTCCATTCCGTTTTCTATTTCAAAATTTCCGAGTTGTTTTATTCCGGGGGTATCGACAAATATAGATTTGTTTTCTAAAACTATAAGTTGGCGTCTTACAGTAGTGTGCCTGCCTTTGCCGTCTTTTTTGCGGATTTCGCCGACTTTGAAAATCGGTTCGCCAATCAACCCGTTGAGCAAAGAAGTTTTTCCGGTTCCGGATTGGCCTAACAGGCAATACGTTTTGCCCGCCTCAAGAATTTTAGACAATTCGTTTAAACCGTTTTCTAAAACATTGCTTATAAAAATATATTTATTTTTCAGATTCGAAAACGATTGTTTAAGATTATCCAAATCGGCGCCGGATAATAAATCTATTTTGGTTATAACTACTACGGGTTGAATTTTGCTTTCGTTCAACATAACAAAATATCTTTCCAATAAATTAAAATTGACGCGTTCGGCTGACTGAACTACAAGACCGCAATCAATATTGGCGGCAATTAATTGAAACTCAATTTTTTTTCCCGGTTCTTTTCTTTTTAATAAAGTTTTACGCGGTAATACCGAGTGAACTATAGCGAGCGAATTATCGTTGAGCGATTGGATTTTCACCCAGTCGCCGACCGTAGGCAAAACTTCGGGGGTTTCTGCGTCATATAGAAGTTTTCCGGTTAATTCCGCAATCATTTCATAACTTCCGTCTGAAACCGTATAACTGTTTTTGTTGACTTCGATTACGCGCGCGGGAGAAAATCCCTCTTTGATTCGCCCCTCGGCGCTATTTCTGATTTCGCCGCAGAACCCCAAATTTTCAAGATTTTTAAATTCCATTTTTCAATACGCTTTTTTTTATTATCATATAAATATCCGCAAGGCTAATTTTATCGAATAAGTTTATCGAGGCGTTCAAAATTTTGAAATTAGTTTTTGCGGTTTGATAACCTGAAATTGAATCGAGCCTTTGGATTAAATAATTCAATAAATTTTTTTGAACGGGATTCAATTTTGAACCGGAATTATTATCGGCGTCCTGAAAAGAAGCGAAAATTGATTGCAAATCCGCGTAAAAATAAAAATCATTGATTTCGTTAAAATTAATTTTTCTGTCGATTAAATGATTTAAAAAATAATTGGTTTTTATGTTCAAATCATATTTTAACGAGATGTTGCCGAGTTCTTCTTGGAGCGTTGATAAAACGGTAAAACAAACTCCGTTAATATTCTTGAACATCATAAATAATTGAATTATTCCTATTTTGGTTGCGATTTCAATTTTATATTCTCCGCTCCGGGCGGTTATTGGAAATATCTGAAAGTTATCCGGAAAAACCGCGGCCATTTCATAGAGTAATTCTATGAATTCGTTTTGATTTGAAATGTTGAAAAATAAAACGGGCGTAAAAAATCCGGCGATGCTTTTAAAAATACCGGTTTGATTATTTGAAACCGATGCGCCGTTTTTTTCGGTTTTAAAAAAAAACGAGTCGGATTTAACGCAATAGAAGATGAAGGTTCCGTTTAATAAATCTGTAAAATTATTTATAAAATAATTCAATCCCGGAATCTGAATGTCGGAATTATTTCTGAACTCGACGATGGAGTTCTTGCGTATATCGGCGGAAATCAAAACTTTCATTTTATCGTTTAAAAGATTATATGCCGGATTATTGATGAATTCTTTAGCGAAATTGTTTTGCGGAGCCGCGTTTTCTTTTTCTTCCGGCGGAAAATCGTATTTTAAATATCTTATCGCGGAATCGGAAATTTCCGCTATAAACAAATTTTTTATAAAACCTCCGGCGTCTGTTTTTTTGCCGCCGTAAAGATCGGCAAGAAAAGAAACGGGGAATTTATTAATTAAATAAAATAAAACGTTTCCGGAAAGACAAATATCGCCGCAGTTAGCTTTAATCTCGTCTTTTAAAAAATTATCGGAAAGACGTTCCGTCTCCGTTATGATATTTAGCGCTCTGTCGATTCTGTAATTTGAAGCGTAATAATCAATGGGCGCTCCTTTAAAGCGGGCAAATTCCGAATTGGCGGAGAGAGCGTCTATTAAAACGTATAAAAAATTATCCTTATATAAAACCGGAAAACAGTTTTGCATACTGTCGCTTCCGGTTTTATAAAGGAAATATAGATTTCGTTTGGAATCGAATTCTTCGATATAAAATTTTTGAGATGAAAGAAATTGAATTGAAAGATTGAATTTATCAAATTCTTGAATTTTTAATTTTAAAAGTATGTCGGGCATTTTATTAGAACCGGTTGAAATCATATTTAAAATTACGGGGCAGTCAAAATTAATTCCGAAATATCCGGCGGAATTTGAAGACAAATCCTTTGAGCCGTTTTTAACGGCCGAACCGTTTTCAGCGGTTATGCCGCTTTCGACAGAAGGATCGTTTTCAGCGGCAGCGTTATTTTCAACGGCAGCGTCGTTTTCAGCGGTCTCGCTATTTTTAAACATTTGAGAAACAAGGTTGAATTCGGGAATTTTTGAAAATTTATCTATATCTGCAAGTTCGAGTATTTTGTCGGGATATAGAGCATATTCGCATAAAATTTTAACGGACTCGGCGTTTCTTATAGCTTCGAGTTTTTCGTTGTTTTTTATAGCGCCGGGCTCGTCGCTATGGGAAACAGCGACGAAAGAAATAATAAAAAATACGGCGAAAAAAAACAGCTTGGAAATTTTAGTTTTTAGCTTCAAGATTATTCCTTCCTTTCAAATTTGATTTTGGCTCATTCTCCGGCGGGAAGCAAAATGAAAAAAGTCGTCCCCTCTCCGAAAACGCTTTCCGCCCAAATTTTTCCTTTTAGTATTTCAATGATTCCTTTTGAAACTGCAAGTCCGAGACCGGCTCCCTCGAAATAATCGTCTGATACGCGGCTGAATTTCTCCCAAATTTTAGCAATATTTTCTTCTTTAATTCCTATGCCGGTATCGGAGATTTTTATCAGTATGTAAGATTCTGATTTGAGATCGTCAAACTGCGGGAACTGATGTTTAAAAGCTTTTGAAGCGTCGATTGAGACCGTTCCGTTTTTTTTATTGAATTTAACTGCGTTATTTATGATGTTATATAAAACCTGGGTTATTCTGTCTTTATCGGCGGTTATATTTTGATTGACCGAATCGGAAATTGAATTGATTAGAGCGATATTTTTATCCTGAACGTCTTTTACCGCTCCGGAAATTATCTGCTTCAGAATAACCGATAAATTGCATTGTTCAAGGTTTAGTTTAAGTTTGTTCCTTTCGTATTTATTCAAGTCGAGAACATTGTTGATTAATCGCGTGAGTCTTGTGACTTCCGAAATAATGATATTGTAAAAATCCGATTTTTCAGATTCGTCGGCGATTCCGCTTTGAATTGTCTCGACGTAAGCTCGAATAGTCGTCAGCGGAGTTTTTAATTCGTGCGTTACTACCGAAAGAAAATCGTCTTTAATCTGATCCGCTTTCAATAATTTTTCATTGGCTAATTTTAATTCAAGAACCGTAGCGTTAAGTTTTTCGGTCCGTTTTTTAATCTCTTCGTTAAGTTTGGCGTTATAACCGATTAATTGGTTTTCTCTCTCGAAAACAATCTGCAAAAGATTATTGATGTAATCCGTCAAAATTTTGAATTCGTAATCGTTTGAATTACGGATTATTCTTGAATCGTATTTTTTCAGGTTTATAATATTGTTCAACTGTAAAAGTATTTTTCTGAAAGGTTTTGTGATAAACGAATACATAATGAAAATTATAACGATTATGAATAATGTGATTATTGAAACAGAATAAATCAAATAATTCCAGATAGAACTTGAATAGCGGTTATTTATCGTGTCAATATTAACTTTTATTATCATAAAATAATTTTTTTTCCAGGGCTGGTCGGAAAATTTATACGCAAGATAACAAAAATTATCTGAAAAAATTTTACTTGACTCCTTGATTTGAGATAAAGAAAATCTGTCTGGAAATTCGTTTTGCAACAGATGTTTGCCCGGAGAATTATGGGCGATTATTATGTTGTTATCGTCGACTAAAAAAATTTCGTCAATCTGTTCGAATTCATTCTTGAATCTTTCGAGTTCCTCTGAAATTCCGCTTATCTGGTCGATTTGCAGACCGAGTTCAAAAGCTTTGCGAAGTCCGGAATGAAAAAAATTCGCGGACGCCGAGATATTCTCGAGATTATCTCTGATAATGACGTTTTCAGCGTAATCTTTGATATAATATTTGTTAATGAAAAAAGTTAAAACAAAGATTATTCCAAAAGTTAAAATAATTTTTTTTGTAAGGGTCATTTTATTTGATTCCTTCAACGAAATTTATGTATTTTAAAGGAATTTTAAGATTCAGTTTGGACAATTCGGAAACGTTGAAATATATTTTAAATCTGTTTGGATAGAGGTTTTCGAGATAAACAAACTCCGATATTCCGGCATTAATATCGGAAATGTATTTATATATCAGCGTTCCGGTATAAAATTGGTTTTGCCATAAAGACAACAGCGCTTTTTTATAGACAGCTTCTTTTTGATAGCTTAAAACGGGGATAGAGAATTTTTTCGTTATCAGACTGTCAATATTCAAGGTTATTTCAGTGTTTGACACGGTTATCAGCAAATCGACGTCTTTAATTGAATTAGAATAATCGTTCAGGCGTTTTCTGAAAGATTCGGCGTTTTCTTTGTCTTTTATAACGTATTCTTTAAGAATCAAATTGTTTAAACGGCAGTAGTTGCGGATATCGGGTATTTCTACATCTGAAGCCTCGTTTTCAGGATTATACAATACGCCTATTCTTTCGGGTTTGAAAAATAAATTTTCAAAAGTTTTTATTTTTTCTGTTATTGATTGAAAATAACTTAACACTAATATTTTGTCGTCGAATTTTTTAAGGTTTTTATTTATTTCCGGATAAAATTTTATATCGCTGACTCCGGCGATAATCAGATTTGAAACAGGATTGAAGTTATCGCTTAATAAAACGGCGGAGCTTAATCCGGTTCCGAGCAAAACGATTAATTTGTTTGCGCCGTTATTAAGCGAATTAAAAGTTTTTAGAGCCTCTTTTGAATTTTCCCGCAGGTTAAAATATTTAAAAATTATTTTCGGTTCTTGAGGAGATATGTTAGACGAATATTCCATTCCTTTGATTATTTCATCGTAAATAACGGATTTTTTCCATAATAATACGGGAATGACGATTTCATTTTGGGCGTTTAAACCCAAATCGAAAATAAAAATATCGCTTATCAAAAATAAAAAAAATATTGCGGCGTATTTTTTTTTCATAATTCGAGTTTTAACTTTTACATTATTTTTCCAGAACAACGACTGCCGCGGCGTTATCGTCCGTATGGGAAATGCTTATGTGAATATCCGGACTTCCCATTTTAACGTATAACTCTTTTGCTTTGCGATAAACGTTTATGTAAGGCTTTTGAGTTTCATAGTTTAGTATTTCAATGTCTTTAAACCAGACGCCCTGCCGGATACCGGCGCCAATCGCTTTCATAAAAGCCTCTTTAACGGAAAATTTTCCCGCAAAACTTTCGAATTTCATATGAAAACCGAGACAATATTCGATTTCCTTGTCCGTAAATATTTTCTTTAAAAATATTTCGCCGAAATTATTATATCCGTCTATGATTCGTTGAATCCGAATAATGTCGATGCCAATTCCCGCAATCATTATGTTTTTTAAAAATCCGATAAATTGTTTATATAAGGATAAAAGAAAACTTTTTTCTCTGTGATTATTGCCGAAATGTTTTCAGCCGGAGTAACGTCGAACGCCGGATTAAATATTTTTACGTCGTAAGGAGCTATTCGCGTATTAAACGGCTCGACAACCTCCAAATAATTTCTTTCTTCAATCGGTATCAAATCTCCGGTTTTTAAAGACAAATCAAGGGTTGAAGAAGGAGCCGCGATATACATTGGAATATTATGATGATTAGCGAGAACGGACAATGAATATGTGCCGATTTTATTCGCGGCGTCGCCGTTTGCCGCAATTCTGTCCGCGCCGACTATGATGCAGTCGATTTTATTGTTTTTCATCAGCCAGCCCGCCATATTGTCGCAAATAACAGTCGTATCTATTTCATTAAGAGTTAATTCATAAGCGGTCAGTCTTGCGCCTTGTAGAAGCGGTCTTGTTTCGTCCGCGTAGACTTTTATTTTTTTTCCCTGACTTGCCGCGGCATATATAACGGCTAACGCCGTGCCGTATCCGCTCGCGCATAAACCTCCCGCGTTGCAGTGGGTTAAAACAGTCATTCCGTCTTTTATCAGAGCAGCTCCGTTTTTTCCGATTGATTTGGACATTTCAAGGTCTTCCTGAAATATTTTTTCGGATTCTTCTATAAGCGCTTTTTTAATTTTATCGGTTTTTTTGTCTTTGAGTTGTTGAGCGAATTTCAGCATTCTGGATATTGCCCAGCTTAAATTAACCGCGGTCGGTCTTGATGAATTTATTTCGTCTCCTATTTTTTTTAAGGATGAAAAAAAATCCTCGAAATTCTCGGATTCGATTTTCTGCGCGCCGAGCGCCATTCCCATAGCTCCGGCTATTCCTATGGCTGGAGCTCCGCGCACCTGCATAGTTTTTATCGCGGTTATTATTTGCGAATAATCGTCGCAGTAGATTAATTCGTAGTTTACGGGAAGTTTGGTCTGATCGATTATTCGGACTTTATTGTTTTCCCATAAAACAGGGGTGATTTTTTCAGTGTTCATAAATTCGCCTCGTTATACGCGGACATAGATTACGCCGCTTTTTTTATTAATATTTCGATTATATCGGATACCGATATATTGTTTGCCGCAGCGTTAAAATTTAATATGATTCTATGTCCCAGAACATTATATAAATTTTTTAAAATATCTTCTTTGATGCAGTGCAACCTTCCGTTTAACAGCGCCGAAGCTTTCGCCGCGAGAACTATATACTGGGACGCGCGCGGACCCGCTCCCCAATTCAGATTTCTTTTCACTTCTTCAATACCGGACGTTTCAGGTCTTGACGCGCGGGTGATGTTTAATACAAGGTTTATCAATTCGTCGGAAATCAGTATGTCTCTAATGACGTTTTGAGCGTCGAGCAATTCCTTTTTTGTCAACACTCCATTTATTTCCGGCTCTACGTTAAACGTGGTGTTTTTTATTATCAGCGATTCTTCATTGAAACTCGGATAGGTTAGTTTAATGCTGAACATAAACCTGTCGAGTTGAGCTTCCGGCAAAGGATACGTGCCTTCCTGTTCAATCGGATTTTGCGTGGCGAGAACTAAAAACGGTTTGTCCAAATCGTATTTTTGTCCGCTTGAAGTCACCGAAAGTTCCTGCATAGATTCAAGCAATGCGCTTTGAGTTTTCGGGGGCGTTCTGTTTATTTCATCCGCCAACAAAATATTTGCGAATATTGGCCCGCGGCTGAATTTGAAATACCGCTCTTTTGTTTCTTTGTCTATTTGAAGAATTTCAGAACCCAGAATATCCGCGGGCATTAAATCGGGCGTGAATTGTATGCGGTTAAAATTTAAATCCAGCGTTTTTGACACGGTCTTCACTATCAGCGTTTTTGCAAGTCCGGGAACTCCGATTAAAAGGCAATGACCGTTGCATAACAAAGCCGTAATAATCGATTCTATTGTTTTTTCCTGACCTACTATTACCTTCCCGATTTCAGTTATTAGTTTTGAATAAGAAATCTTTATTTTTTCTGTTAATTCGATTTTCTGATCGTTTGTTTTTTTATTCATTTCCTTCCGCCGCAAATGTTATTTAGAATTTTATTTTAAACATAATAATAAATAAAATAAGAATTTCAATCAATTTTTTCAATTTTCTTGACTTTTTTATAATTTTGTATTATTTATTATAGTTTAAATTGGTAACGCATTAAACGTTAAGTGAAGTTTTTCAAAACATAGTTGTATGTTTGTTAAAACTTCTAAAAACCCGAAAACTTTGAAATTTACGGCTTTAGCCTTAAATCATATGTTTTTAAGATTTTGAAAAAGTGTCTGAAACAAGTATTCTATGTTGTCTGAACAATTTTTCAAAATCCTTATGCGGTTTTCGGGTTTAAATACGCGCCATGTTGGCAGCTTGCGCGGAGATATTTCAGAGAAAGTATCCTCCTGAAGTATTTTTTTTAGGGAAGAAACTTTGGCGTGAAAAATTGCGATGAGAAACTTGAGCGCGAAGACTTGTTTTTGATTATATCAGCCGGAGGTTATAACATAATAATGAGAATAATTAGTTTAAAAACGATAACGGTATTATTAATTTTTTTGTCGATAGCCGATTTCAACTTGAATAACGCTTCCGCTTTAACAATAAGATTGAAAAGCGGCATTCAATATATCAATTCAAAAATAATTTTGGAAGACAAAGTTTTTATCAATAAACCTTCAAAACTCGAGGTTGAAGTTTCATTGGGAAATTCAAAAGGCAGAATTTTAATTGATTACGACGATATATACGATATAATTCTTGACGAAAGCATAATAAATCCGTCCGTTACCGGTAAAACCGGCGACGTTAAAATTACGGATTTGAAAGGCATTAATATTCCAAATCCGGAATTGAGTCCGCTTGACAGGATAATCACGGGTTCAAAATCGTCCTGTGAAATATCGTTCAACGGAACGCCTTATATAAAAGCCGGTTCAAATACGATTCTTGATTGCAAAATAGATTATATTAAACGGGATATAATAAGCAATGAAGCCGCGGAAGAAGCGGTTCCTGTGGAAACTCCGCCGCCACCTGAGGCAGGCGCGGAAAGCGAGGGAGATCCGGCGGATAACCTCTCTGAAGAATTTGTTTTTTATCTTGAATCCGGCGAATTATCCGGAATTTTCAATAAGAATAAGGAAGGCGCGGTTTATTCTACCGGTCTTTTGCTTGATTCCGGAGAAGCCCTGACTACTATAAAAAGCCCAAGATTCTACGCGAAGAAAACTTCAGGGCAGGGCAGTTCCATTTTAACGCTCCTTGCAGTCGACGGAGAAATAAGATTCACAGTGAAAAATCTTGCGAAAACTTATAGAATTCTCGCCGGTCAGTATGTTGTTATATTCGACGGCGATAAGGTTCAGAACAGAATGGATTGCTCGCAGTCTCCGGAAATGAAAGCGGTTTTCGACAGATTGAGTTCTATGGAGTAAATTTCATTTTATGAAATCAGTTTATAAAATTTTTTTGTTGTTTTGCTTTGTCTTGATTGTTTCGCCTTTGGTTGCCGCCGAATTGATTGTTGAAAACGTAAAAGATTTTCAGGTTTCGGATTGGAATGAAGACGGAAAAACCGACGTGATAATGTATTTTACCGATGGAAGATTCGGCGTTATGCTGAACTTATCTAAAAACGATTCGGATTTAAGTTTTTCCGAAGTGAAATATTTTTCAAAATCAGGATTGGAAATTGAAGACGCTATAATCAAAAATCGCGTTTTAAAAACCGATTCGGCTAAAATCAAACAATCCTCTTTAAAACAAAATAAATCCGGAAACGAAGACTCTAATCAAAGATTGTCTAAAGAAGACTTGATAAAATATATCAACGACGATTCGGGCAATATCGGGAATTTATTGAAAAACGCCAAACCGGAATTCCCAGTCGAAAAAAAAACTGAAAATTCCCCTGAAAAACCGGAGATTCAAAAACAATACGATGTTTACGATATTGGACTTATGAATTTTATTAATGAATCCGATATTAAATTCGCTTCCGAATCGGATTGGCTGAAAACCGGAATTCCCGAATTGCTGACTTATGAATTGAATTTAAACGAAAAAATAAAAATAATGCCAAGGGAAATTGCGGCGGAGTTGAAGCCGAACAGTTCTTTTAATAACGTTAATATAGTTATATCCGGCGGATTCAGAACCTCGGAAAAAGATTTGAAATTAACCGTGAACATTAATAATAAAAAAATTACGAGACAGATAATAATTTCTGGAAACAAAGATAATAACGGAATATTGACTTTAGTTTCTCAAGCGGGAAAACAATTAAACGGAGAACTGCGGAAATTACTAAAAACAGAATAATCGTTTTTAAGAAACTTGCATTGAGTATATGGTTTTTGCCAAAAATATTGTTTTTTTGAAAAGACTCGGAATATAATTTTGACCGTTTATGATGAAATTAAGGGAGGAATTAAAATGGCTAATAAAATTAACAGAGTAATCTTAATTGTGATGGACAGCGTAGGCTGCGGAGCTATGGAAGACGCAGGCAAATATAACGACGCCGGAACCAATACGCTTGGAAACATAGCTGAAAAACGCGGCGGTTTGAATATGCCGAATTTTCATAAACTCGGTCTTGGAAATATAATCGATATAAAAGGAGTTCCTAAAACTAAAACTGCCGAAGGATGTTTCGGAAAATGCAGAGAAGCCTCTGTAAATAAGGACACCACAACCGGACACTGGGAAATGGCGGGATTAAAAATCTCAACCTCGTTTCCGGCTTATCCTAACGGATTTCCGGAAGACATTATAAAACCGTTTGAAAAATTTACAGGGAAAAAGGTTTTGTGCAACGCTCCCGCATCCGGAACGGAAATACTTGAAAAACTCGGCGACGAACATTGTAAAACCGGCAATATTATAGTTTATACGTCGGCTGATTCGGTTTTTCAAATTGCGGCTCACGAAGAAGTTATTCCATTGAAAAAACTTTATGAAATTTGCGAATATACGAGGAAAAAGATTTTAATTGGAAAACACGCGGTCGGCAGGGTTATTGCCCGGCCTTTTTTAGGAACCTCGGGGAATTATAAAAGAACTACGAATCGGCGCGATTTTTCCGTGCTTCCTTTCGGGAAAACTATGCTTGATATTATAAAAGAAAACGGCATGGACGTAGCCGCAGTCGGAAAGATAGAAGATATATTCGCGAATCAGGGAATTACTAAAGCGGTTCATACTGTGTCGAATATGGATGGAACCGATAAAACTCTCGATTATATGAAAGAAAAATCCAGAGGTATAATTTTTACAAATCTTGTGGATTTCGATATGCTTTGGGGACATAGAAGAAACGCGGAAGAATACGCCGCCGGTTTAGAAGAATTCGATTCGCGGCTTCCTGAATTGATTAACGGGATGAACGACGACGATATGATTATGTTTACGGCGGATCACGGTTGCGATCCAACTCATACCATCCACACTGACCATACAAGGGAATACGTTCCGCTTGTTGTCTACGGAAAAGCTTTAAAAGCGAATGTGAATCTTGGAGTAAGAGCGACTTTCAGCGATATTTCCGCCACAATACTTGATTTTCTCGGTTTGAAATCTACCGGAAACGGAACGAGTTTTAAAAAGGACATAGAATATTAAACCGGAGAGGGATTATAACGGAAACCGAATTTAGAATTATAAAAACAGGAATAATAGAATGATAGAACTGAAAAAAAAAGATTTGAAGATATTTAATTTGATTAAGAAAGAAGAAGAACGGCAAAAGAATCAGATTGAACTCATTGCGTCTGAAAATATTGCCGACGCTTGCGTTATGGAAGCCGCAGGTTCGGCTTTAACCAATAAATACGCCGAAGGTTATCCGGGAAAAAGGTATTACGGCGGCTGCGAAATTGTAGATGAAATTGAGATTGAAGCTATTGAACGTTGTAAAAAATTATTCGGATGCGGTTTTGCCAACGTTCAGCCGCATTCGGGTTCCGGCGCGAATATGGCGGCTTATTTGTCGGTTTTAAAACCCGGCGATAAAATAATGGCTATGTCGCTGTCTGAAGGCGGTCATCTGACTCACGGCAGTCCGGTTAATTTCAGCGGCAGTTTGTTTAAAATGATTCACTACGGCGTTAACAGAGACACTGAATTAATCGATTATGACGAAGTAAGAAAAATTGCTTTGAAAAATAAACCGAAATTAATAGTAACCGGAGCCACGGCTTATTCGAGAATCATAGATTTCAAAAAGTTTAAAAGCGTCGCCGATGAAGCAGGCGCTTATCTGATGACTGATATGGCTCATTTTTCAGGTATGGTTGCCGCGAAAATTTATCCGTCCCCTGTAAAATATTCCGATATCGTAACTTCCACCACTCACAAAACTTTAAGAGGGCCGCGCGGAGGCATAATATTGGGGACGTCTCAGGAAATCGGAATCAAAGTTAATAAAGCTGTTTTCCCCGGAATACAGGGCGGACCCTTAATGCATATAATCGCGGCTAAAGCGGCGGCGTTTAAACTCGCTCAAAGCAAAGAATTCAAAAGCTATCAGATTCAATTGCGCAAAAACGCAAAACGTCTTTCTGATTCGCTTATTGAATTGGGTTTTAAAATAGTTTCGGGCGGCACCGACACCCATCTGATTCTTGTCGACGTATCCTCGAAAAATTTAACCGGAAAAGAATTTGAAAGCGCGCTCGATATCGCGGGTTTGACCGTGAACAAAAACACGATTCCCTTTGATAAACAAAGTCCTTTCATTACAAGCGGAATTAGAATAGGAACTCCGGCGGTAACATCGAGAGGTATGAAAGAAAAAGATATGGACGTTATAGCGGATTTTATTAATTCCGCTTCGAAATGCGTTAATAATAAGGTTAAATTGAAAAGCATTAAGAAAAAGGCGGAGGTTTTTTTAAAGAAATTTCCGATTAGAAGTTTTTAATAAATTTATGTTTAAAACTTTATTTGTTTATAAAACGGTTGAACCGTATAATTCGTTCATTGAAGAACACTGTAAAAACAAAACCGAATTTGTTTTTAATTTTCAAAATTTTGAAGATTTCAAATTTGATTATCAGGAACTGCTGAATTATGATTTGCTGATACTCGATAAATACGTCGAAAAGATTTTTGATATGATAACCTATATTAAAAATCTTGATTTGAAAATAATACTTATCATAATCGGCGACGAATTCAACGCTTCGGATAAAATAAAATTCTTACAGAATCACACGTATTATCTTGATATTACAAAACCGGCAGAGTTTAATTTTGATTTTTTAAAAAAACTTCTTTGCAATAAAATAAATATAATAATTGAGAACCCGAAAAAAAATTGGTTTGATTTTACGATAAGCAGCATAAGAGATTTCAGCAACGAGATTTCCGAATTTATTGCGCATCTGTCGAATTCCGCGAGTTTATCCGAAGACGATTTGTTTAAAATTCAATTTGTGCTTAGAGAGATTCAGGACAACGCTATTGAACACGCCCATAAATGCGACGAACAGAAAAAAATTAAAATATCAAGCGTCATACTCGACGACTGCATAATTGTAAAAGTAGAAGACGAAGGAGAGGGGTTTAATTCCGCCGATTTGACGGATCCGCTTGAAGACCTTGATAAAAGCGTTAAAGAAAGAACGGCGGAAGGGAAACGTCCCGGAGGTCTCGGCATAGCAATGGCAAAGCGGGTTATGGATTCGGTAACTTTCAGCGAAAAAGGGAATACCGTAATAATGACAAAATATTTTAATTTGAAAAAAACAGATATTTAAAAATACGACCAATCCGAATTGATTTCGACGGCGTAAATTGTAGACAAAACGCGCGTCCGGTTTTTTTAAAATCATAAAACGAATTGACATTTTTTGATTGATAAAATATAATTGAAATAAAAATCGAATTAAGCGTTTGGAAAGACGTTATTCGATTTTTGCGATTGTTGCATTTTTTTATAGCGTTATCATCGGCATATTTTTGTTTTAATCTTTTAAAAATCGGGGGATTAAATGGCTACCGTAACATTTAAAAATATTTCCAAAACTTATGAAAACAAGGTTCAGGTCGTAAAAAATATAAGTCTAGAAATCAAAGACAAAGAATTTTTAATACTTGTAGGGCCTTCAGGATGCGGAAAATCCACTTCGTTGAGAATGATAGCCGGACTTGAAGAGATAACAAGCGGAGAATTATATATCGGAGATGCGCTTGTCAATAACGTTCCGCCTAAAGATAGAGACATAGCTATGGTTTTTCAGAATTATGCGTTATACCCGCATATGTCTGTTTATGATAATATGGCCTTTGGTTTAAAATTAAGAAAATTCCCGAAATCAGAAATCGATAAACGCGTTAAAGAATCGGCTGAAATTTTAGGATTGACCCATCTGCTCGACAGAAAACCAAAAGCGTTATCCGGCGGGCAAAGACAGAGAGTGGCGGTCGGCAGAGCTATCGTCAGGCAGCCAAAGGTTTTTTTATTTGATGAGCCGTTGTCGAATCTCGACGCAAAACTAAGAGTTCAGATGCGCGCCGAATTGAGCAAACTTCATAAACGCCTACAGGCAACGATGGTATATGTAACTCACGATCAAGTTGAAGCTATGACAATGGGCGACAGAATCGCCGTGATGAATTCCGGAATAATTCAGCAGTGTGATACGCCTTTAAATTTATACCATTTCCCCGCGAATAAATTTGTCGCAGGTTTTATCGGCAGTCCTTCGATGAATTTTTTGGAATGTTCGGTTGTGGAAAAAAACGGAGCCGCGTATCTTGAAGAGGGAAACGGTTCTTTAAAAACCCTTGATAAAACAAAGAAACTTTTGAAAGATAAAGGATATATCGGGAAAAAAGTAATTCTTGGAATCAGACCCGAAGATATTTACGATAAACTTTTTACGCCGGCGGCGTCGGTTGATCACACATTAAGAGCGACTGTCGAAGTAGTTGAACCTATGGGCGCGGAAATTTATTGTCATTTTTCAACGAAAAAAAATAATATTGTCACAAGATTTAAAGACGAAAAACCGGAAGTTGGCGCCGAAGTTGATCTTGTTTTCAATATGGATAAAATACATTTGTTCGACGCGGAAACCGAAAATGTCATCAAATGACGGAAAAACAAAAAATAAAATCTTGACAAAAGGCGAAGCGGTTTATATTATGTTTTAAAAAAAATACGCTCGAAATTAATTTAGGAGGACTTAATTAAATGGATATTATTGAAAGCAAAAAAGGCGAGATTCTTGTTATCAAAGGTTCCGGCAGACTTGATTCTGTAACCTCTCCGAAATTCAGCGATACGGTTTTAGCTTTAATCGATAAAGGCGAAAAAAAATTAGCCCTTGATTTTTCAGAATTAAACTATATAAGCAGCGCGGGATTGCGCGTTTTGTTAATGATAGCAAAACGGTTAAAAAGCATCGGAGGCAAAGTAATTCTTGCTTCTCTGCAGGATACGGTAAAAGAAGTTTTTGAAATGTCGGGTTTTTCTTCAATATTTGAATCTTGTTCGAATATAGACGAAGCTTTGACAAAGTTCTAAAATTCAAAATTTTATAAAATTATCGACCTGTCCGAATATTCGCGTAAATATTATGGATAATAAAAAAAATCTTGATTCTTTAAAAAAATTTATAATAGATTATGAAATTAAAAATGCGCCGAGACCTTTGGAATTTGCGGGGAATGTTGTTTTATTCGAGTCTATAAATAATTCGACTTTGAAAGCGAAAGGTCATATTATTGTTCATGGCGGCTGCGGTAAGAGTAAATTAATTTCTGAAAACGGAAGCGTGTTTTTATTATTCGGGTCGATGCAGGAAGCGAACATTTCGGCGGGTCAAAATATTTTTGTGAAACATACCCAAAATTCAATTCTGAAAGCTAAATCCGATATAATCATTGAAAACTCGGTTTTTAAAAGCGAACTATACGCTGGAAATAAAATAATAAGCGAATCATTCGACGCTAAAATAATCGGCGGAAAGATTACCGCAGGCAAAGAAGTGGTAATTAATTCTATCGGGAACGAACAAGGCGTAGAAACGTTTGTTACAGTTTTGGAAAAAGAAGGTTTCGTTTTAGCCGACGCGGTATATCCGGGAACTAACATTGCCCTGTGGAAATTAAACGGAATAAGAATTAAAACCCATATCAAATCCAAAACCAAATTCTTCGTGAAAGATAATCAAATCGCATTCAATTCCTGAAACGAATTTCATCGTAAAAGGATTGCATAAAAAAAGGTTCCAACCCTTTTCCTGAAATTCGGCTTGACAATTTTATATAAAATATGTTCAGACAACCCGAAGTCAGGGGAACGAATCTGATACCATATTGAAAAAAAGCCGCAGGTCAGTACCGGGGAAAACAGTTTCAGTTTCATTTAATTTTTGGCAGAGAAAACGCGCTGATT
>Ga0116156_10001140_pt1 | contig 26710 bp, 22 predicted proteins | sample AD_UKC045_MetaG_FD_89891 | JGI IMG/M metagenome (GOLD analysis project Ga0116156, IMG submission 89891) | Active sludge microbial communities of municipal wastewater-treating anaerobic digesters from USA - AD_UKC045_MetaG | ecosystem: Engineered > Bioreactor > Anaerobic > Digestate | place: USA... | reverse complement strand
CATATCAAGCGTTTGTTGAAGGCATCAGACCGTTAGAAAATGAACCAATGGAGATGGATAGCGTAGCCTGAAAATCAAGTCTTCCAGAGGAATGTGTCAGGCGAATACTATCACTAAACAAATAATTCTTGACATTCTTGTAACGAAATATCATAACCTTTGTTTCGGAACCATTTTTGCAATTCTTCTTTGTTGACTCCATTCGCCAATTGTTGTATGAATTCAGTACCAACTGATTGATTATTTGCGTTATCAGCCACAAATTCAATAAAATCTGACATAATAGCCTCCAATGAACAATGGTTAAATACTTATAGTAAGTATAATTTAAATGTCAATTATTATATTTCATCTTTAATAATATTAATATTTTTTATTTACTAACAATTGACAGATGATGATTATTCATGGTTTATTTTGAATGTGATGTTTGGTGAAATATGTTTTTAAAGCTTATTGATAATGACTACCAATAGCTTAACAAATAAAAAAATAAGTCTGAGGAATGAATAATGCTGAAATCAATGCAATATTATGAAGATAATTATAAAGATTATGAGCAGGGTTGGTCAAAAGATCACATCCATTATGGATTCTGGTTCGATGATACAAAGACACATGAAGAATCATTGATCAATCATACAAAGGAAGTGGTGCGACTTCTGGATATAAAACCGGGAAACCGGGTCCTGGATGCAGGATGTGGATCAGGTGGGTCCAGCAGGTATATAGTTGAAAATTATGGTGTAGAAACGATTGGCGTCATGCTGTCACCGGCACTCCTTGCAGCGGCTAAGGAACTTTCGAAGAATACGATCAACAATCATCTTCTTACATTTTATGAAAAAGATTATACTGATTCGGGATTCGACGATGAATTCTTTGACCGCATTTTTGCCATTGAGAGTGTTTGCCAGGAGCCTAAAAAGGGAAAATTCATCTCTGAGGCTTACCGCATGCTTAAGAAAAATGGGAAAATAGTTGTAGCAGATTTCTACATGCTGCGTAGTGATCTGAATGAAAAGGAGATCAGCAGTTACCGTGAATGGTGTGACGGATGGTTTATCCCAGATCTGGCGCATAAAGAAGAGTTTTTTGAGATGTTAAACCATCATGGATTTAAGAATGTTACATATCATGATAAGACAGATCTACTAAAAAAAAGCGGGAAGATGATGTATGACGAAGCACGAAATCGGCTGCCCATGGTGTTTGCACAACATTCTCGTGGTGAACTTCCGCAAACCAGGCTGGACCATGTGATAGCTACATATCGTCAGTGGGAATGTATTAAATGGGGAATATGGGGGTTTGGTATGTTTGTCGCAGATAAAATGATATAGTTTATCTTATTGATTCATCGTCAACTGGTATTATTGAGTTAAAGAATATTAATAAATTCTTATAATTCCATAAAGATGGTGTAAATATTACGAAGTCAATTTTTGAACATTCTTCGGACATACGATTTGGAACAATAGATCCTGTGACTACGGCAGATTTTTATTGCCGTCTAAACCAGCAGGTGACAGGCCTTTGCCGGTCTCTCTCCCCTTGCATGCGGGTCGGCGCTATCATGTTCCTCATGGAATATATGCATATTAATGTCGGTGACACTCTTGATTACTTCAAACAATACTACCCACCCTCTTGGTCTATCGTGCATTGGCTTGCAAATGTGCATAATAAGCTAGTGATGATATCGGATGATTATGTGGATTCGCTCCTTGGTTGCCAGGCTATGGCCATGCTTCTCCATTCGCTTGACGATCACCTTGTTGATGGCGACGTTCCGTTATCTCATATGACGCTCCTAATACGCAGTCAGGCGTGGTTGCGGATGAACGAATGCATCAATAGATTTTGTGCCGGTGTTCAGGATGGTATCGAAACTGCCCGCGGACTTATCGACGATTATTATGTCGGTATCATGGAAGTGGAAGTGCCTAGCTCACTTGACTGATACTGCGAACTGTTTCGGAAGCAGATGGCCATATGGGTAATCATGCCGTACAGTGCGGCGCGAAAGATAGGCGGGGAGGAATTTGCATCCCGGCTAAGAAGTGCATACGAGTCCTTTGGCATTGCTTGGCGACTCCTTGATGACATCCGGGACCTGGAAACCGACATGGCCCGGGGGGTGCACAGCGCAGTGTATGCCAGCCTCGATGATAAAGGGCGCAGATTGTGGGATTCTATTGAAATTGAGAGTGGTGAAGAATCAATTAATGTATCTGTAGATACATGCGCTATCATACAAAGCGAATCACTATTGGGGCATATTGCAAAGCGGATCATCAGCGAACTCGGACAGGCGGCAACTCTTTCCGCCGATCTGGGTCTTGACGGTTTTGCGGATGATCTTCGCATTCTTGCCGGACCTGTTGTTGAGTGGTTGAAACGGGGATAAAATTCCTGAATATCGTATGAGCTTATAAGTCATAAATAGTTATAATAATTGTTTATTACTCTTTCCAACAGCAACTTGAACCAGTGACTATATTTTTCCGGATTATCTCTTGTCTCAATAATCAGATCCTTTGGATCAACCCACGAATAATCAGAGACTTCCAATGGGTCGGGACTGGGGTCCTGGTCGTGTATTCCACTAAAGACATGATCAATCTCGTTTTCAATGATGCTGTTGTTCATTTCAGCCTGGTACTGGATCGTGAAAAGTTTTTTTAATTCACAATCGAATCCCATCTCTTCCTTCAATCTTCTGTGTATTGACATCTCCAGGCTTTCGTCCGGCCTTTGATGGCCGCAGCAGGTATTGGTCCATAAACCGCCTGAGTGATATTTGTCGTCTGCCCTTTTGTGAATAAGCAATTTCCCATTTGAGTTGAAGACAAAAAGGGAAAAGGCCCGATGCAATTTGCCGGAAACATGAGCTTCTATTTTTTCCAGGACTTCGATTTCATTGTCGTCTTCGTTTACTATTATTACTTGTTCCATGGATATCATTGATAATACTGGTTTTTGATAGTATTCTATAATCCCCATTGTAGATCAATACAAATCTCTTACGTGCTTCATATAAAAATAAAGAAAGTGTTCAATTGCTTGAACACTTTCTTATCCCGCAATGTATCATTATTAAACATAATGTAGAATAGGAAGAAGCTGCTACTTCCCCTTCAACACCCGTATCACTTCCTCCAGGTCCGGGATCTCCGACATCTCGTACACCCGTGACCACTCAATGTTCCCCTTCTCGTCGATGAGCACGTTGGCCCTGCCCGAGGAGCCGAGCTTGTCAATGAAGAGCCCGTACAATGCGGCGACGTCGCCGTGGGGCCAGAAGTCGGCCAGCAGGTGGGTCTTCACCACCTTCATGTGCTCTGCCCACGCCTTTTTGCACGGCACGCAGTCCACGCTCAGGCCCAGGGCCACGGTGTTCAGCTCCTCGAGTACGGCGAACTTGGTCTCCAGGCTTTTCATCTGGATCTCGCACACGCCGGTCCAGGCAAGCGGGTGGAATGACAGGAGCACTTTTTTGCCTTTCAGGGACGAGAGTGACACTTCCTGTCCGTACTGGTTCTTCAATGTGAATTCGGGGGCCTTTTCGCCCGGTTTCAGCTTAAGTTCTCTCATTATAATACCTCCCCAACTGTCTATAGGACAAATGTTACTATAAAGTACTGACTTTCGGGGCATTTGACAAGAGAAAATTAGTATTTAAGCAAATAATAAAATTCCACAAGGATTTTTACTCTGGCACCAGGCTCACCGGTCAGCGGACTGATGTCTGGATAATCGCGGATTACTGTCTTCACGAAGGCCGGGTCGCTGAGCCCGGAGTCCCGACTGAGACAGGAGGCCGCGGGATCGGGACTCTGGCACCGGTGGCGGTGTTGCTCTGACACCGGAAATGCCGATAACAATCGGTACGCTGGAAAAAGCCGGATGCGGGAGTACCGCCGATGGGAGAGGGGGGGGTGGTGGTTGCTCTGACACCCGGAAGAAGCGGGATTCCCCTTTTTCGGGCGGTAACTATCGGTATATGTATCATCAGGTGCCATCATGCAGGCGGAAGAAGCCGGTTTCATGTTCTCTGACCTTGGAAATTTAAAAATAAAATACCCGTTAATTTAACGGGTATACTGCTCGTCTCTCGTGCAATTTTTTTTCTCTGCCTTTCGCAGCGAAAAAAAATAATAAAATTTAATGCCGTTAACTTAAACCCGGTTAATATTTGTTGACAACCGACTCGAAAAAAATTTATCTTCGGGTCGTTAACAAGGGGGCGCTATGACAGATAAGAAAACAAAATACATCCTGGCTATCGATCTCGGCACGTCAGGCCCGAAGTCGACTATCATTTCCACCAATGGCGAGGTAGTGGATTCCGAATTCATGGACGTGCCGCTCTACCTGTTCCCGGGCGGCGGCGCCGAGCAGGACCCCGGCGACTGGTGGAACGCCATCATGACCACCTCCAAGAAGGTGCTGGCCAAGAACCTGGTGCGCGCGAGCGATATCGTGGCGGTCTCCTGCACCTCGCAGTGGTCCGGCACCGTGGCGGTGGACGAGCACGGCAACCATTTAATGAACGCGATCATCTGGTATGACACCCGCGGCGCCAAGTACATGAAAGAGCTCACCAAGGGCATCATCAACGTGGAAGGCTTCGGCCTCCTCAAGGCCATCCGGTGGGTCTGGCTCACCGGTGCGGTGCCGTCCCCGTCCGGCAAGGACCCGTTCTGTCATATTCTCTACCTCAAAAATGAAAAGCCGGACGTGTACCGGCAGGCGTACAAGTTCCTGGAGCCGAAGGACTACCTGAACCTGCGCTTCACCGGCAAGTTCTGCGCGTCGTACGACTCGATCGCCATGCACTGGGTCACGAACAACCGGGACATCAACAATGTCTTTTACGGGAAGAAGCTGATCAAGTGGTCGACCATCGATCCGGACAAGCTGCCCGAGCTCAAGAAAGCGATCGAGATATGCGGTCCCATCAAGCCGGAAATAGCGGACGAGCTTGGCCTCTCCCGCGACGTGGTGGTCGGCATGGGGTGCCCGGACCTCCACTCCGCGGCGCTCGGCTCGGGCGCGGTCAGGGACTACGAGGGCCACATCTACATCGGCACCTCCTCGTGGCTCCTCTGCCACGTCCCGTTCAAGAAGACGGACATATTCCACAACATAGCCTCGCTCCCGTCGTCGCTGCCGGGCCGCTATCTCCTGGCAAACGAGCAGGAGTCTGCCGGCAAGTGCCTCATGTTCCTCCGCGACAACATGTTCTTCCCGAAAGACCAAGTGTCGCAGGAGCATGCGCCCGCCGGGGTGTACGACCGGTTCAACGCGGCCGTCGCCGAGGTGCCGCCGGGAAGCAACAAGGTTATCTTCACGCCGTGGCTCTACGGCGAGCGTTCGCCCATCGAGAACGACACGGTCCGCGGCGGCTTCCTGAACGTGTCCCTGGACACGACCCGCGCCAGCCTGATACGCGCGGTGTACGAGGGCGTTGCGCTCAATAACCGGTGGCTCCTGGGGTGCGTGGAGGGCTTCATCAAGCGGCCGATGCCGTATCTCAACTTCATCGGCGGGGGCGCGAACTCCGACGTGTGGAGCCAGATCCTGGCGGACGTGCTCGGCAGGAAGATCCGTCAGGTCAAGGACCCGATCACCGCGAACGCGCGCGGCGCGGCGTTCCTCGTGGCTATCTCCCTGGGCTACATCACCGTGGACCAGATTTCGGAGCGGATCGCCATCAAGAGGGAATACGAGCCCAATCCCGACAACAAGAAGATTTACGACGAGCTGTTTAAAGAATTTGTTGATTTTTACCAGAGAAACAAGAAGATGTACCGGAGATTGAACAGGGCGGAATAATCCCCGGGCCGCGGCCCGGGTAAGCGTTACTCGGAGACACGGAATGAACATCAGCATCAGCAAAGTTGAAAGCATCATGAAGCGGTTCGACCCTCGCACGGTCGAGAAGTTCATGAAGTTCCTGAAGTCGATCTCCTTTTTCAGGAGGATGATCAGGGACCTCGTGCAGAAAGAGGGTAACGCCCTGATGAGCGAGATCGAGGGCTCCCTCAAGCCCTACCGCGGCTCGGTCGAGGGCTTTGCCGCCCTGCCGGAGAAGGGCAGGCCCCGCGGCGAGATACTGGGCCTGATGCGCTCCTTGCGGAAGCGCGAGGAAGCGAAGTGGAAGAAGGGGCTCGTCTCGGGCGCGGTCTACAACGGCGACACGTCCCACATCGATTTCCTGAACGAGGTCTACGCGATCAACTCGCAGGCCAACCCCCTCCACATGGACGTGTGGCCCAGCATCAACAAGTACGAGGCCGAGATCATCTCCATGACCGCGGCCATGCTGGGGGCCGGCCCGACGACCGCCGGCGACGCGTGCGGCTCGGTCACCTCGGGCGGCACCGAGAGCATCCTGATGGCCATGAAGTCGTACCGGGACTGGGCCCGCGTCGAGCGGGGCATCCGCAGGCCGGAGATGATCGTGCCGGTCACGGCGCACGCGGCGTTCGACAAGGCGGCGCAATATTTCGGCATAACAATAATCAAGGTCCCGGTGGACGAGAATTACCGGGCCGACATCAAAGCGGTGAAGAAGGCGGTCTCGCGGCGCACCATCGTCATCGCCGGATCGGCGCCCGGGTTCCCGCACGGCATGATCGACCCGATCGAGGAGATGTCCGAGATCGCGCGCGGGAAGGGGATCGGGTTCCACACCGACGCGTGCCTCGGCGGCTTTCTCCTCCCCTGGATCGAAAAGCTCGGGTACGAGGTGCCGCGCTTCGATTTCCGCCTGCCCGGCGTAACGTCCATGTCAGCGGACACCCACAAGTACGGGTACGCGGCCAAGGGCACCTCCGTGGTGCTCTACCGCGACAAGGAGCTCCGGCACCACCAGTTCTTCAAGACCGGCGAATGGCCCGGCGGCCTCTACTTCTCCCCGACCATGGCTGGCAGCCGTCCCGGCGCGCTTGTCGCGGCCTGCTGGGCCTCGATGGTCTCCATGGGCGAGAAGGGATATCTCGAGGGCGCGAAGAAGATCATGCTGACGGCGGGCAAGATCAAGAAAGGGATCGAGTCGATCCCTGAGCTCTACATTCTGGGCGACCCGCTCTGGGTCATCGCGTTCGCCTCCAAGGACATCAACATCTACAGCGTCATGGACTACATGACGACCCGGGGCTGGAGCCTGAACGGCCTGCACAAGCCCTCCTGCGTGCACATCTGCGTGACGCTGCGCCATACCCAGCAGGGATTGGCGGAGAAGTTCATCAGGGATTTGAAAGCGGCGGTCAGGTTCGTCAAGGCCAACCCGGACGTGAAAGGGGACATGGCGCCGATGTACGGCATGGCCGCATCCTTCCCGGACCGGGGCCTTGTGGCTGACGTGATGGATGTGTACATGGACACCCTGTACAAGGTATGATGCGGGCCGGGGAAGGCCGGCGCTGGAATCAGGATTGGAATGTTTCATGAAAAAAGCCCCGCGCAGGGGCTTTTTTCGGTTTTTTATGATGCTCTGACCCAGGATTTTTTACTCTGACACCATGTATACCGATAACTATCGGTTACTCTTGAGTTGCTCTGACCCCTGTCCAGGCCATAATGCTGCGCAGGTCGGGGTTCTTTCACCTGTAGGTTACTCTGACACCCATGTTTACCGATAACTATCGGTACTGAAGCCACTCCTTTACTCTGGCACCTGAAATTTTTAAAAAAATATTAATTTAACGAAATTAATCATTGACTTTATAACTTAATGATGTTAAATTAACATATATTAAGTTAACGTACTTCAATTAATTGTACAGATTTTTCTAGGAACAGGGTCAGAGCAGCATGCCTAAAGCAACCAGAAGCATTGAGGAGATAGCAGAAGTCCGGGAACGGATAATGGAGAGCGCTCTCGATATCCTCGCCAAAAACGGATACGAGAACCTTTCCATGGGACGGCTTGGCTCCCGGATGAACATGACTGCCGCGAACCTGTACAATTACTTCGGCAACAAGGACGAGGTACTTATCGCGATCCACAAGAAGACCTTCGAGATGCTGCACGGCGCGATCCGCGCCGCGGTCAAGGGCGTGGAAACCCCGCTCGAACGGATAAAAGCGCTGGCCTATGCGTTCGTGGAATTCGGGACCAATAATGTCAATATATACGATATCATGTTCAACCGGCCGATCCGGCAGTACAGCGACTACATCGGCACGCCCCAGGAAGCGCTCGCGTTTGACGAGTACAACAACTCGATGAAGACGCTGGCCTATGCGGTCATGATTTTCCGGGATTACGCTGAAACCAGGCCCGATCTCGCAAACATCGATCCCAAGCTTCTGACGATCCGGCACCTCAGCGCGCTTCACGGGATCATATCCCTGCACAACAGCCGCATTCTCTTCGAAATGGACGACAACCCCGCCGATGTGCTCAAGGCGGTCATCGATGACGTTATAGAAACGCTCACGGGACCATATCGCGCACCGGCTGACGCATCAGTAAAAGAAGACAGGAGGAACCAGTAGCATGGAGTATCAGGAAATTATCGCACGTCAGAAAGAGGTCCTTGCACGGGAGCCGAAGCCGATACCGGAAGACAGGATGGCCGCCGCCCGCGAGCTGTACACGAAGCGGAACAAAAAATCGCTCGAGTTGTTCGAGAAGGCCAAGTCGGTCATCCCGGGCGGTGTCGAACACAATCTGAGCCAGAACAATCCCTTCCCGATCGCGATGGACCGGGGCAAGGGGTACAGGGTGTGGGACATCGACGGCAACGAGTACATCGACTACCTGATGTGCGGCGCGCCGATCATGCTGGGCCACGCCTACAGCCCGCTGGACGACAAGATCATCGACATAATTAAAACCAAGGGCCCGGCGACCGGCCTGACCTCGGAGTACGAGCTCCTCGCGGCCGAGGAGATCGTGAAGAACCTGCCGGGCGTCGACATGGTCCGGTTCCTCCAGTCCGGGACCGAGGCCGACATGGCGGCCCTCCGCATCGCCCGGGCCTATACCGGGAAGAAGAAAGTCATCAAGGTCGGCGGGAGCTACCACGGCTGGTCCGACCAGATGGTCTACTCGCTGCACATTCCCGGGTCCGGCCCCCTCTACTCGAAGGGCATCACCCCGGAAAGCTACGCCCACATCATCGACGTGAAGCCGAACGACTTCGACGCCCTGGAAAAAGCCTTTAAGGACAACGCGGACGACCTGGCCGCCGCCATCGTCGAGCCGGTCGGCGGCGAGTCCGGCGCGCACCCGGTCCACCCGAACTGGAACAAGACCATGCGCGAGCTGTGCGACAAGTACAAGGCGCTCCTCATTTTCGACGAGGTGGTGACGGCCTTCAGGCTGGACATGGGCGGCGCGCAGAAGGTGTTCAACATCATGCCGGACATCACGGTCCTGGGCAAGATCATCGGGCACGGGTATCCGTCCTGCGGCGCGGTGGCCGGGAGGAAAGAGGTCATGGCCATGTGCCACGGCAGCCTGGGCAACAAGATATACGTCGGCGGCACCCTGGCGGCGAATCCGATCACCACGGCGGCATGCTATTACACGCTGAAGCTCATGGCCGAGAACGACGCGGTGGGGAAGGCGACCGATTACGCCAACCGTCTCACGAAGGCGATGAACGATCTCTTTGCCACGCGTGCAGACCTGGGATTTTTCGTCTACAATTTCGGGCCGATCATGCAGTACGTGACAACGGGATTCTTCGCGGTGGACGTCTCCGCTCCCGACGCGCTCAAGCAGGTCCTCATCCGCAAGGCGGTCGCGGACAACTACCAGATCGTGACCGCAGGGCTGGGCCTCTGCTCCCTGGCAGGGACACGGATGTACACCTGCATGGTCCACGACGACGAGTCGATGAAAAAAACCCTGGCGATATGGGATCAACTGCTCTCATTGATACCGAAGGGTTGAAATATATAACATCAAATTACTCACACATATTTAAAAGGAGGCTTATATGACGAAGAAGGAAAAGGAAGTTTGCGTACAGATAGATGAGTTTGCGCCCAAGCCGATCGCGATACCGGAAGCGATCGACATGGAAACCCATCTCATAGCGACCTACTGGACGCAGCTAGACAAGGCGTGGGACATGTCGATGCTGGGGCAGGTCCTGGCGATCGAGCAGACCACCGGCACCTGGACCCCGGTCCCGGGAGAGACCCCGGAGATCCGGGCCAAGCACGTGGCCAAGGTCATCGGCGTGTATGAAGCGCCTTTCTATGAATACGGCGTGCCGGCGGACGTTACGACCCGGCAGTACATCATTCAGATCGCCTTCCCGGCTGCCAACGTGGAGGACCAGCTCCCGATGATGCTTACAGCGCTCGTGGGAAACATATCCCTGGTTCCCAACTTCAAGCTGCTGGACATCCGGTTGCCCAAGGCCACGCTGGACCAGTTCAACGGGCCCCGCTTCGGGACCGACGGCTGGTGGAATGCGCTGGGCCTTCAGAAGGGGCGGCCGCTCCTCAACAACATGGTCAAGCCCTGCAGCGGGTATCCGCTTGAGGTGGGCGCCGAGCTCTTCCGCCAGGCTGCCCTGGGCGGCTGCGACGTCATCAAGGACGACGAGCTGATCGCCAACATGCGCTACAACGACGCGGTCGAGCGGGTCAAGCTGTACATGAAGATAGAAAAGGAAGTGTTCGAGGAGACCGGCGAGCACACCCTCTACACCGTGAACATCACCGACCGCCTTCCGCGCATGTTCGACCTGGCGAAACGGTGCATCGACGCGGGCGCCAACGCCATGATGGTCAACTACCTGGCGGTCGGCCCCGAGGCGATGCGCGCCCTGGCCGACGATCCGGCGATCAACGTGCCGATACTCGCCCACATGGACGTGGCCGGCGCCTTTTTCATGTCGCCGTACCAGGGGATATCTTCCCCGATAATTTTCGGCAAGATCGCGCGGCTCTGCGGCGCGGACTCGATCGTGCTTCCGTTCTCAATGGGCGGCAAGGCCATGTACATGCATGAGCGCTTCATGCAGACGACGCGAAACCTGGTCTATCCCATGGGCAACCTGAAGCCGACGATGCCAATGCCGTCCGGCGGCATCACGCCGCAGAACGTACCGGACATCGTAGCTGCCCTTGGCAAGGACATCATGATCGGTTCCGGCGGCGGCATCCACGCCCACCCGATGGGACCGAGGGCGGGCGCCCGCGCTCTGCGCCAGGCCATCGACGCCGCGTGCAAGGGCATCAAGCTCGACGAATACTCCAAGGAGCACGAGGAGCTCGGCAGGGCGCTCGGAACCTGGGGCAAGAAGACGGATTTCAAGATCTAGCAACGAGTATCAGCCATGCCATGAAAAACCCGGCGCGGGAAGAGCGCCGGGTTTTTTTATGCCGGGTTTACGCTGGGGCCGTCGCGGGTCCCCGCTTATTCCAGACGGTTCCAGTCTATTGTTTCTCCGATCGCGGCCGCTTCTTTTTCCATGGAGGCGTCCGTATGGTATTTCAACCCGCCCTCTTCGATCACGACGGCGCCATTTTTCCTTGTGTAGTAGAATGCCTTGTGATGGCTCGCGGCAACGGTTTTTTCCGTGCCGGATTCGCCGGGTTTGAAGCGTATCATGCCGTTGCATACGCATGCGTAGGTTTTGTCCTCGCTCTCTGCCGCAATGTAAAACGCGGTGCCGCGGATGGATGCGGTTACCGTTCGTGTCGTTATGGTGAAATCGCCGAAGGGGAGCTTGTTCCGCAGCAGCGCGCCGAACCCGCCCTTCAGAAGCTCCAGCCTGCCGTCGCCGGACTTGAGGTTGTACACCATGCGCGAGTCGGGGGCGACCATGAGGATGTTTTTATCTGCTACGATTACCTCGCACGAAGAGTTGTTTTTCGTTTCAATCATGTCGCCGGGCTTCACGGATTCGTCCTTTGCCGCCGGGTGGCCGTTCAGCGAGACATCTCCAACAATGAAGGATATCCGTCCAACGAGCGCCTCTCCGGAAGGAGTTCTTTTGCATGCGGCCGGCAGCAACAGGATAGATGACGCGAGAGTGAGCATAAGAAGTTTTTTCATGATGTCCCCCCTTACATTGCCTGAGATTTTATCTGTTGTATCGCCGGCCGGTTGACGGCGCTGCGGCGAGATGGAGAAGTATGAAACAGTTTTGCTGCCTGGTCAATAAAAAAATCTTGCGTACTATGGCTCTGCGGGGTATAGGGTTTATACGAAATAAAGCATGAAAGCGGAGGGAATATGCCAGTAACAGTGACTCCTGTTGAATCTGAAAGACCGGCCCTGGGGCTCGAGGTTTCCTGGGATGGGGGCCAGTACGTGCAGATCATAGCGCAGAAAGGCGTGGTGACCTGCGGTGTGGTGGACATGGCCGTGATGGAGAAGTTCGGAGCGGCAATGGCGTTGACGCGCGGCACGCCCGAGAAGCCCCTCCGGACCGTGGCCGACCTGCTCGCCGCGCGGATCCTCGAGGTGACCTCGGCCGCTGCCGCCCTCGGTGTAAAGGAGGGCATGTCCGGGAAGGAAGCGCTTGCCAGGCTGTGCGGGTAAAACAATTAATAGTGAATAATGAACTATCGTGGTTAAAATTCCGCTCCGCTGAGCGGAATTTTTTTTATGGCGGTGGCGGGTGCTATGTTGCTCTGACCCCGGGATATCATCTAGATGAGAATGGTTACTCTGGCACCTGGAGAGCACCGATAACTATCGGTCAGGAAGCTGGTCGGATATAAAAAAGGACAACTACTCCTGTCTTGTACGCATAATGGCAGCCAGCGTTACAAGCAGAACCGACAGCGCTGCCAGCATGCCCATGCCAGCCGTGATAGAGGTGGCGGATGCCACAACCCCCACGAGCCAGGGCACCACCATGAACCCGATCCCGCTAAAGGTCATCGACATGCCGGTGATGGTAGCTGTTGCGCGGGGATACGCGTTTCCGCCGATCGCGAGAAGGGCGGGGAAGACCCCGGAAAAGGCGAGCCCGGTCCCGACCAGTCCCGCGCCGGCAAGCGCAGGCGTGGGCGAAACCAGGAAGAGCGCGTATGTGCAGCAGGCCAGGAGCGCCAGGAGCGCGAGCAGGTTTTTCTCCCCGATCTTTTTGCCGAGGGCAGCGCACGCGATCCTGCCCAGGGTCATGGCCAGCCAGAAGTTTGCCAGGATGGTGCTGGCCGCCATCTTTTCCATGTCAAGCGACTGTTCCAGGTACAGCACCGACCACGCGTTGATGCCCATCTCGACCCCGACATAGGAGATGGTGGCTGCTGCCAGTAAGATGGTGAAGGGGCTTTTCAGCATGGAGACCGCGCGCTTGAAGTCTATCTGTTCCGCGCCCGTGCCTATCCGTGACGGCACGCCGCCGGTAATGAGCAGCAGGAATGCCAGTGCCGAATACCCCGCTGCGGCGTAATACGGCCCGGCCAGGCCCGTTCCGTGCGAGAGCATCCATCCTGAAACGAGCGGTCCGGCAAGGCCGCCCAGCCCGAAAAAGATGTGAAGCACGTTGAGGGAGGAGACCCTGGTGCCCGGGTGAAGGTCGGACACGAGCGTGTTGGAGGCGATCTCGATAAGCCCGCCCGCGGCCCCGGTGACCGCGTATGCGGCTACCGCGGCGGTGAACGAGCCGGCTGCGGCGAACAGGGCGAGGCCCGCAGCGAGGAGCGCCTGCCCGGCCAGGATCACGGGCCGCAGGCCGGCCCGGTCGGCAAGGTAACCTCCGAAGAGAACGGTCGAGAGGAAGCCGACAGACTGCGCGGTGAAGAGCAGGCCTGCGGAGGCCCCGGTCACGCCGAAGTGCCGCTGGATCTCGCCGAGCGCAGGCCCCGCGAGGGAGATGCAGAGTCCGTAGGAGAGAAGGGAAATGTAGCTTAAGAACGTGATGTAACGGACGCGGCCCCGCGTCATGCCGCGACTATCCATCCGCTCGTCCCTTGCTTTCTTCCATCTTCCTGATGCCGGCCATGATCTCGCCGTACTTTTCCTCCGTGATGGGATAGAAGTAAAGCACGATGGCTCCCAGGATGAAGATGGCGGCCGGCACCGGCCCCAGGAAGAGCCTGATGACGAGCTGCGCGGTGTCGGACTGTGACGCGGCCTTTTCCACGTAGCCGCTCAGGGTCAGAAACCAGCCCATTATGAACACGGACAGCGCCTGTCCGATCTTCAGGGCCCATGTCCAGATTCCGTAGAAGGCTCCTTCGCGCCGCTCCCCGGTTGTGAGATAATCATATTCTATTGCGTCCGGCACGATGGCGTAGGGCATGGCGTAGGTGAAGCCGAAGCCCACGCCCATGACGACCATCATGCCGAGGGTGAAGCTCACGTCCAGCCTGTGGCCGAAGATGAACAGGACCATGCAGATCGCCGCTATGATGACCATGCCGGCGCCGTACACGAATTTTTTCCCGGTTTTTTTCGACAGGAACACGCTCACCGGTATGAAGAGCAGGGCGGTCACGATCAGGATCGGCAGCGCGATCCCGGTCTTCGACTCGTCGCCCATGATGTACTTGAAGTAATAGATGGCGATGCCGCTGACGATGGTGATGGCCATGATGTGCAGCACGTAGGCGAGCAGTATGAACACGTACGGCCTGTTTTTGAAAACCGCAAGGTAGTTTTTCACGAACCCCATCCCTTTCGCCGGCGGGGTATCGGGCTCGCGCACGACAAAGACTGTGGCAAGGGCGGTGATCATCATGACCGCGCCGAAGATGGTCCCCATGACCGAGAACCCGACGTTCTTGTCCGCGAAGAGCGCCACGATGGGAAGCGCCGCGCCGCCGCCCAGGAGCGTGCCCAGGCCGGCGAAACCGAACCGGTACCCGTTCAGGCTTGTGCGTTCGTTGAAGTCCCGGGTCAGCTCCGGCGTGAGGGAGCTGTACGGTATGTTCACGGTCGAGTAGGTCGTGCACAGGATGATGTACACGATGATGGCCCAGGCAAACAGGGCCGTCTGGTTCGAGGCGCTCTCCCATCCGGGTCCTGCGAACATCGCCGGATTGGTAAACATCAGGACCATCGCGATGAAGAGGGGGATCGACCCGATGAACATGTAGGGCCGCCGCCTGCCCCAGCGGGTCCTGGTCCGGTCCGAGGCGTAGCCGATGATCGGATCGTAGAAGGCGTCCCAGATGCGGCCGACCATGAGCGCCGTGCCGGCCAGTCCCGCTATCATGCCCACGGTGTCGGTGAGAAAATTGAGCAGCACGAACGCGGTCGCGGTAAAGAAGAGGTTCCCGCCCAGGTCGCAGACGCCGAAGCCGAGCTTTACTCCTATCGACAGTTTCCCGTTTTGGTCAGCCATGAGCATCCTCCGGTTTGTGGTATCACAGGTGAAACACGCTGCGCAGTTTCAGTCCCTCTTCCGCTTTGCCTTCGGCTTTAAGCTTGCCCTGAATCAGCGCCATCTCGATCCGCTTTTTCTTTAATAGTATCGCTGCCCAGGTCCCGGCCCCCGCCCGGATCACCAGTGCGGGGTTATCCGGGAGCGATCCCTCTTTCAGCTCGGCTGTGCCCCCGCGCACGTACAACCCGAACAGTGTTTCGGCCGCATCGCCTTCGGCGGTCAGATGAAGCCCGATCACGCAGTCCCACCCGGAAGCGGCCTCGGCGTCGTAGCGGGCCATGAGCCCGCGGGTGAGCTCCGCGGCCTGCGGCGCGTAACGGGCCGTGCTCCCGCCGCCCGCCTTTTTCGGGGCCAGGGGGTCGTTCGCGATTTCGCGGCGCCGCATCCTCCACGCGTAGAGCGCGGGGAAGGTGCGCTCCATCTCGTCCGTGTACACGGCGCGGCGCAGGCGCGACGACCGCTGCACCGCTAGATCTATCTTCAGTATCCCGTACGCCTGCGGCCCCGAGAGGAGCGGCTCCTCCCGGCCCCGGATCGCGGCGATGAAGTTTTTCGTTGACCCGATGAAGCCCGCTCCCCAGTCCGAGGGAGGATTGTAATTCTTCCATGACCTGCCGTTGAACAGGCTGAGTGACGGTCCGGCGTTGATGTTCCCTGTACAGCGGCGGACCATGATGATTCCTTTCTCGCCCGTGATCTCGAACCACTCGTCATTGGCGTAGTATTTCGAGGGCACGTTCATGGAGGGGGCGTGGGAGTAGTCGCAGGTCCCGTAGGTGGCGCCGTCGCGGTATTTCCACTGCACCAGGGCCGGGCAGTCGATCACGCCGTCGCGGGAATCGATCCAGGAAGATATCTTCTCGATCTCGCCCATCAGGAACCAGGCGGCCGCGAACAGGTGATGGCCGTGGTCGAAGGTCTGGAAGGGCCTGCCCTCGGCGCGCTCTTTGACGCGCCATTCCCAGGAGGAGGCCGGAATCTTCCACCCGCCGGTCCCGCTTACGAACTTGATGCGCAGGTTTGTCGGCGCGCCTATGGCCCCGTCCCGTATCATGCCGCGGGCCAGAACGAGGGGCGGGTAAAATACATAGTTGTCGGAGACCTTAAAGGTTTTGCCAGTGCCGCTCACGGCCCCGAGCATGCGCGAGGCGCTTTCAAGCGACACGGTCATCGGCTTCTGGAGGGAGATGTGCTTGCCTGCCGCCGCGGCAGCGATCACCTGCTCCTCGTGCGCGAGGTGCGGGGTGAGGATCTCGACCGCATCCACTGCCGGGTCGGCCAGGAGCTCGCGGTAGTCGGTGTAGGCTTTAGCCGCTTTCCACTGCCGCTTCCGCGCTGCCGCGGTGTCCGGGTCCGCATCGCACACGGCGTAGACCCGGGCCTCCCCGGCCGATTTGTACCCGGGATAGTGGAGGTCGGAGATGCGTCCGCAACCGATGAAGCCGACGTTTATCTTTTCCACGGGTTCCCTCCTTGATCTACCGGTCAGAAGGCAAACGAAACATCATATTGTGTATAGGCTATGACAGGGTCGTTGTCCACCATTTTTTATTGGTTATATGCCGGCGGGAGGGGACGGCACATCCGGGTCCCATGCTGCTCCGTGGGGTCGAGGATGCGCATGCAGGGATCATCACTGTCATGCGGTCGCTTAAGGATTCGGGAGAGATGGTCAGGGGCATGCCGGGCATGGGGATAGTAGAGCGGATTGACGGGACCCGTCAAAACCGGATAGTATGTTGACATCGCGGCCGGTATCGGTGAGAATGGGCCGGTTGCGCTGTATACCCCAATCTGATGGAATGTACATGAGCGAGGTGCAATAACATGAAAGCCGAAGATATCAAGCAGATACTTATCGCCGGGGCCGGTACGATGGGCCAGAGCATCGGCCTTTCCTGCGCGGCGCACGGGTATGCCGTGGTGCTGTATGACGTGAAGGAAGATATGCTCGCAAAGGCACAAGAGAGCATGGGGAGAAAGATCGACAAGATGGCGGCAGCAGGGACCATAACGAAAGATGCGGCCGAATCGATGAAGGGGCGGATAACCTCGACCACGGACCTTGCCGCGGCCGGGTCCAACGCGGACCTGGTGAGCGAATCGATACCGGAAGACCCTGTCCTGAAGGGGGACCTGTTCGGCAGGCTGAACGGCGTGTGCCCGGAGCGCGCGATCTTCACCACCAACACCTCGTCTCTCGTGCCGTCGATGTTTGCGGATAAAACCGGCAGGCCCGACCGTTTCCTCGCCCTTCATTTCCACCCGGGGTTCAAGCTGGTGGACGTGATGGGGCACGCGGGCACCTCGCCCGAGGTGGTCGAAACCGTACGCCGCTTCAGCGAGCTGATCGGTCACTCCCCCATTGTGCTGAAAAAGGAGAAGGCCGGGTATGTGTTCAACTCGCTCTTTAATCCATGGCTCCTTGCCGCGCTCAACCTGGTTTCGCGCGACATCGCCTCGCCCGAGGACGTGGACCGCTCCTGGAAAGAGATGACCGCCATGCCGCTCGGGCCCTTCGCTCTCATGGATTATGTCGGACTCGAGACAGTGTGGCGCATAACCGATTTCTGGGCGAAGAAACGGAACGACGAGAGCGCGCAGAAGAGCGCCGATCTCCTGAAGCAGTACGTTGACCGCGGCGAGCTGGGCATGAAGTCCGGGAAGGGTTTCTTCGACTATTCGGGCAGGAAGTAAGGGAATCTCCGCACTTCCAGTTGACCCGTTCCATTTCCCGGATCACTGAATCGGTTAGCGCATATTAATAACATTGGCTATTTACTATTAGCGATTGTTTTCTATATTAGTAACAGGTAGCAAGAAGGCCTGTAAGCCATATGGAAAACAATACGTATGAATGTTAGACTCACGCAACCGGATGCCTCCTCCATAGATGTTGAACGTTCTCCCAAGATGGTTCTCGAGACAAGAGGTGCGCTGTTTTTCTCCGGCATACTCATCGTTATGACGGTGGTTGCGTCCATTTTTCAGTATATCGGCGGGAACGGCATCGCCCATATTCTCCCGACCACGCTCGCATATTCTCTCTGCGTCGCCCTGGGTTTTGCCATATACGCGAAAAAAAGAAAGGGGCAGAACGCCACCCTGCTGTCCTGGCTGGTTGCGTTCCTGCTCACCGTCTTTGCGACCTTTGCCCGCTATAATTATGCGCTGACGTATGACTGGCAATACGCGATCGAAGGGCTTCATATCAGCGCGGTAACGCTGGTCTCGCTCTTCGTTCTCCAGTTCCTCTACCGGAAATCCATTTATCTTGTTTTTTTCGCCATTACGTTCATCAATTGGGTAGCCTTCCTGTACCTGGCGCACCTGAACGGCGTGCCGATGTACATGCAGGGATTGATCGGCGGCGAGGTCATTCACGGGAAGGTCATCCTGCTTCCGCAGGCTTATTTTATAATTGTGATGATTGTCATCGGTTATATCAACTACAAGAACATCCCTGTCATTGAGGATTTCGACGCACGTGCGTCGAAACAGCGCGACAGGATAGCGAAGCAATCGGAACAGCAGAAGGCGATGGCCGGCGAGATCCGGAACAGGATGCAGGAGCTCTTCAGGCTTGTCAGCGGCGAGAACGAAGAGCTTGCGGGATTCAACGCCCGGCTGCAGGGAGAGGTTGCAACGTTCGAGGAAATTTCGGCCACGATCGAGGAGCTCTCCAGTACGGCCGAAAAGATCCACGAGGTTGCCAACGACCAGGTCAATGCCAACGGTGAGATGGCTGCGACCATGGAGGAATTCCTGGCCCTCAAGGAGCAGACGAAGGAAAAGCTCCGTTCGACCCTGACAAACATCAATGACGTCGTGAAGCAGATCGGCGCAAGCAGGAACGTCATTGATGATCTCGAGAATTCGATAGGCGAAATAAAAGACCAGAGCGACAGCATGGCGGCCCTGACCGCCCTGATCGTTGACATCGCGGAGCGGATCAACATGCTTTCGTTGAACGCTACCATCGAGGCGGCGCGGGCCGGGAACCAGGGGCGCGGGTTCGCCGTTGTTGCCGCCGAGATCGGGAAGATGGCCGTCAGGACCGGGGAGAGCGTTAAAATGATCGAAGATACCCTCCACCGGAGCCGGCAGATCACGGAGCACAGCGTCACTACCATCAAGGGAGCCTCGGCCTACGTTAAGGACATCATGGAGCAGATGATCGACAGCACCGAAAAGATCAATTTTTTAAGCGATACCATGGTACTTGAAGAAAAATTCCTGAAACGGATCGACAACCAGATGAAAATTAACGTGCAGCTTTCCCGGGATACCGGCCTCGGCGTCAGGGAGCAGACGATCGCCCTCGAGAACACGAACAGGGCCCTCGATGATCTCAATCATGACGTTGCTTCAATGGCCGAGGGGATCAACAGGATATCGCGGTCGGTGACGGAAATATCCGGCAACGCACGCTCGCTTGTCAGCCGGGCGGCAGAGGTGAAAATTTAAAACGTATTTCCGATATGTGCCGGGCGGGGAAACGATTAAAGCGTGCCGTGCCGTGCGGCAGTGCCTGCCCCGGGGAAGCGCCCGTTTCAATCCAGATACTTATCCAGAATGACTTCCATGCCGCCCCCCTGATCGGAGACCCGGTACTCCAGGACACTCCTGTTGTCGCGTTTCGGGGTTGAAAACTTCACGGTCACCCGTTTTGTCTCATCGTACTTGTTCCCGTGGATGATGGCGTTCCTGATAATCTCTCCCAGGCCGGATGCTATGAGGTCCGTTGTTTCCCTGGCGAGATCGGCACGGGATTTCATTTCCGCGAGTACCTTCTCGACAACCGTTAACTCGAAGTTGACATTGCTGGGGAAGACCCACTCGGACGTATCTCCCGTTTTCTCGTACCTGATGTCGTTTTCGTTGATGATGTACACCAGGTTCTTCCTGTCGATAAGCTGGACCAGCCCGCCAACGAGAAGGGGGTCATGGAGAGCGCCCTTCTGCTGCTCGAGCTCGCCGATGATCTTCTCCTTCTTGTCCTCCACCTGGAATTCGCTGCGGCCCAGCATGGCGACAAAATCATCAACAAGGCCGATGATCCGGGCGCCGATTACGATGTTGCCTCCCGCGAGGCGGGAGGGGTAGCCGCTTCCATCGTACCGCTCATGGTGCTGGGCGATGATCAGCTTGACGCCGGTCAGTTCCTTCAGGGACTCGATGATCTCAATGCTTTTCCTCGGATGGTCTTCTATTATCTGCCGCTCCGGGTCCGAGATATGGTTGGGGCTGCTGGCAAGGTCGTCGGGAATCCCCATCATCCCGATGTCGTGGAGCAGGGCGGCGATCCGAATCTCCTCGATAACGTCGGCCGGAATGCCGAGGCGCCGGGCCAGCAACAGCGAGATGCGGGCTACATTCTGCGTAAATTCATAGAGCCTGGTGGAACTCGCAAGCAGGATCGAGGTGATGATGTCGATCGAGCCGGAGAACAGGCTCGCTTTTTCCGACGAGAGGATCTCGATCCTTTTCAACGCCCGGGAGGACCGGTCCGAGAGCAGCATCGCCTGGGATATGGTGAAAATGAAGACGCCGGCACTGGTAACATTGCCGAAGGAGATTATCTGCTCGTGGTAGAGAACGTTAATGATCACGGCGGTCATCAGGCATACCATGCCGCCGATCAGGTACACGGCGCCCTCCTTTTTATTCATAACGGCCCGCACTAACACGTACATGCCGTATGCGGACCAGAACGCCAGGTTAACGTCATAGGCGTATCGGGTATAAAAATAGTACTGTGATGTCAGCACGATCACCAGGCAGCAGAAGAACAGGCCGATATACGTGCAGATCCGCACCATCACAGGGGAGTAGATGTCAGGGAACAGGTGATAGATGTAGAGACTGATCACGACCAGGGCGCCGTAATAGGTCAGGTAGCTCATCTTTTCGTTTATTTCCCAGCTTATCATTGGAAATATTTCGATGATCATCCGGTCGCCTTCAAACAGGATGCGGAGAGCAATGACCAGGTACAGGACGCCGAAGAAGAGCGACGCGCGGTCGGTTTTTCGCAGCATGAAGATGCTGATATGGTAAACCGCCATCAGCAGCAGTCCGCCGAGGAGGAAGGTGTTGAGCCAGCCGAGGTAACGCTGCGTGCTGACGGCCTGCATTTCTTTCCCCAGCTGTATCGGTGCCCACATGCCGCCCTTGGGATGGTGGAAATTTGATATCTGGAGCAGCAGCTCCAGTGTGCCGCTTTCGGGGGCAAGCATGACTATTTTCGGAAGGAATTGAGGAGTTACGTGTGATGGCCCGGTCCCCGTTGTACCGTTAGATGAGACCGGTTTGCCGTTGACCCAGAGCCGGCATGCAGTGTACATGTGCGGGATCTTCATGGAGTAGAGGGTATGACGCCTGCCGAGTCGTACCAGAAGCCTCATGGTGGCAAGCCCGTGACCCGGAAGCTTGAGGCCGGAGACGGTCCGGCCGTTCCAGAATCCCGGCATGGACATACATTCAACGGTACCCGGTAACCGGTTTGCTCTGAAATCTTCAGGAACAAGCAGGGTGTTCCAGTAGAATTCCCATTCGCCGCCGAGATCGGCCGGACCCTACGATGAAAAATCCCATGCCGAGAGGTCAATGACCCCGCCCGAGGCGGAGGGGACAGCCTGTTTCCGTTTCGCGCATCCGCACAGGAGCGCAACCGTGACCAGCGCGAGGGCGACCATGATGCATGGGTTGAGCCCGGGAGCGAAGAGATGCCCCGATCTCCGGTATCGGTTTTTGTGATGGGATTCACCCCCGTGTTCCCTCTCCGTGTAATTCATTGCGTAGCACCGTGGCGGTGTATTGTCAACCTGTATACGACTGCCGGGTGAATTTTTAAAGTTGCATCCGGTTTGCTTTTTTTCTGTTATCCATCATTCCCCGGACGGGGGGCAGGTGGGCAGTAAAAAAGCTCTTGCCAAAGAGCCCCCTCCTTCTATACCTGCACCATCCGGGGCCGCGCATGCCGCGTCACGCCCGGGCTGTATCGAATTAATAAGGACGACCATCATGAAAGTAGGCATCATGGCCCTGCCGCAGTCCGGCAGGAGGACGGTGTTCACTCTGCTCACCGGCGACGCGGCCGCGGCAGCGCGGCCCGAGGGCAAAGACGCTATCACGGGCGTGGCGCCGGTGCTGGACCCGCGCTTCGACCGGCTCGTTGCCATGTATCACCCGAAAAAGGAAACGCGGGCGCGGACCACTGTGGAGCTCATACCGCCGCTGGAGGAGAACACGGTGAAGGAAGGCGCGGTGTTCAGGGACATCGCGGGCACTGACGCCCTCTGCCTGGTGGCGCGGGACTTCCTCGACGACAGCGTCTACCACGTCAGGGGAAGCGTGGATGCGCTGCGCGACATAGACGCGGTGATGGGCGAGCTTCTGCTCCATGATCTGCTCCTGATCGAGAAGCGGCTCGAGCGGATCGCGGAAGGAAAGAAACGGAGCAGGGATGAGCGCGCGGAGAAGGAGGAGCCGGTTCTCTCCCGCATGCGCGATCATCTGGAGAGGGACCTGCCCCTGCGCACGATGGAGCTGTCCGACGAGGAGCGGAAACTCCTGGCCGGCTACTCGTTCATCACCATGAAGGAGATGATCGTGGTCCTGAACACCGGCGAGAATGCCCTGTCGGACGAAGCGCGGGTCGCGTCGGTGCGCGAGCGGTTCGCGTCCTCCTCGATATCAGTCATCAAGCTCTCCGCGCGCCTGGAAGCCGAGATCGCAGCGCTTGATTCGGGCGAGGAGCGTGAAGCGTTCATGAAGGAGGCAGGCATCGCCGAGACGGCCCTTTCGCTCCTGACCCGCACGCTCCTGGAGTCGCTCGGACTCATCTCGTTCTTCACCGTGGGCGAGGACGAGGTGCGGCAGTGGATGATCCGCAAGGGGGCGCTCGCTCCCGAGGCGGCCGGCGCAATCCACAGCGACATACAGCGGGGGTTCATTCGCGCGGAGGTGATCAGGTACGGCGATCTGGTGTCGCTCGGGTCGGAGGACGCCGTCAAAAAGGCGGGAAAGCATCTCCTCATGGGCAAGGACTATCTCGTGGAGGACGGCGACATCATCTCCTTCCGGTTTAACGTGTAGTAAGCGCTCTCTGTCAGGGACTATCCGAACCACACCATCCGCTTGTTCGGGACCGCACTATAATTGCAGCCATGCAATGCTTGCACTATTAATGCTTGACGATCGCTTCAACATTCCATAGTATTATAGATGCTATTGTGTGTCGGCGATAATTTGCAATGAACGGAGGTGGTCTGCATGGCACGATTCAAGGAGTATGATCACTACGACGGACTTGGACTCGCTGAACTTGTGAAAAAGAAAAAGATATCGCCTGCCGAGCTGTGCGAGGAGGCAATCCGGCGGATAGACGAACTCAATCCCAAACTCAACGCGGTCATCCATCCCATGTTTGATATCGGCCGCAAGACCGCGAAAAGCCCTCTGCCTGCCGGTCCCTTCCGGGGCGTGCCGTTTCTGCTGAAAGATCTCATAGCGACCTACGCGGGCGTTCCCACTCAATGCGGTTCGCGCGCATTCAGAAATTATATTCCCACATTCGACAGCGAGCTGGTGCGCCGGTTCAAGAACGCCGGTTTCGTTATCCTTGGCAAGACCAGTACGCCCGAGCTGGGGCTGATGGGCGTTACCGAGCCGGACGCGTTCGGACCCACGCGAAACCCCTGGGACACCGACCGTACACCGGGCGGCTCAAGCGGAGGATCTGCCTCCGCGGTGGCAGCCGGCATGGTACCGCTGGCCTCCGGCGGCGACGGCGGCGGATCAATACGGATCCCCTCGTGCTATTGCGGCCTGTTCGGGCTCAAGCCCACGCGGGGACGCAATCCTACCGGTCCGGTGAACGGAGACGGGTGGCAGGGTGCGGTGCTCGAGCATGTGCTCACGCGCTCAGTGCGCGACAGTGCAGCAGTGCTTGATTTCACGAATGGCATGGATGCCGGCTCCCGCAACATGGCCCCGCCGCCGAAGCGGCCGTACATGGCCGAGATCAGAACCAAACCCGGGAAGCTGCGGATTGGATTCAACACCGGGTCTCCTCTGGGCAACGAAGTGCACCCGGACTGCATTGCCGCGGTCAAAAAGGCTGCAACAATCCTGGAGGACCTGGGGCACCGCGTCGAGGAAGCGAAACCTGACATTAACGGTATGGCGCTTGGACACTCCTACATCGTAATGTATTATGCCGAGACCGCCGCTGATATTACCCGTAGTGAACAGCTCACCGGGGTGAAACCGCGCCGGACGGATTTCGAAGGCACCACGTGGGCCCTGGGCATGCTCGGCAAGGAGTTCTCGGCCCATGATTTCGTCCTGGCAATACGCCAGTGGGACAGTGCCGCGCGCGCGATGGGCCGCTTCCATGAAACGTATGATCTCTACCTGACGCCCACCGTGGCAGAGCCCCCGACACATATCGGCGAGCTCAAGCCGAAGCCATATGAAAAGGCGGGGATGAATCTGATTAATACCCTGGGATTGGGAAAGCTGCTCAAAGCAACCGGTATGGCGGAACAGATGGCCCTTTTCAATCTGGGGAAGACGCCCTTCACCCAGCTGGCAAATTTTACCGGCCAGCCGGCAATGTCTGTGCCGCTCTACTGGACAGCTGACGGACTGCCGCTCGGGGTACAGTTTATCGCACCCTTCGGCGATGAAGCAACGCTGTTCCGGCTTGCCGCTCAACTTGAGCTGGCAGTACCATGGTTTAAAAAACGGCCGCCGATAACCGGTTAATCATGGTCTCGGAGTAATAAAATCAGCTGTTTTGTCCGGAAGCATCCTGATCCTTATAACAGTATCGGCATCCGTGAATCAGGATCTTTTTTTTCCCCTCTTCCTCCACTTCAGAGGCATAGAGAGCTTCATATTTAGTCAGTTCCTTGCCGCAGAGCGGACAAAGCCGGGTACCGGGTGCACGCTTGATGGCGAAATAATCGATGGTGTCCGGGTTCATTGATTGCGCAGGTTTACTCTGTCCCCGCATCTCCTTGAATTTTTCCTTCCCCTGCTGGTAGCTTGAATAAAGATAAATGAATACCGTGGCACCGATAATCAAGCCAATAAGATATAGCAATGCCGACATTAAGCTTTCCTGGTAATAAAATTTATCATAATTGATTCATCATGGGGGGACTCGAACGTATAATCCCCGTGGATACCGAGCACTTCAAGGCCGCTTTCAATTGCGAGCCGGGTTATCTCATTGATTGGATAAATGCGTTGGACATGTTCTTCAACAGTTGTTTTGCCGGCACGGCTGAAGTGCAGGTTTGAGTAAATCAGTTTCTTCTGCGCATCATAATTATTACTCCATTGCACCGAGCTGTTCCGAAAACGGAAATGAGAGGTTTTCCCATCAAAATTCTTCAATATATTATGTTCGGTAGTTATATCGAACATAAAAATGCTGCTCTGGTGCATGATTTCTTTTACACAGTGGAACATGTTCAGTATATCGGTAGTATCAAGCAGGTAGTTCATGGTATCATGAACCGAGAAGATAAAATCAATCTTTTTCGAAATATAAAATCGGGTAATATCTGCACAAATAATCCGGAAGTTCAGGAAGGCTCTCGTCTTTGCTACCCGGAGCATATCAAGAGAGTTGTCAATGCCATAAATGGTATAGCCATCATTGGAAAATTTTGATCCGAATCGGCCTGTTCCGCAACCCAGTTCAAGGATCAAGCGGGGATGCAGGACATGCTTTTTCATAATCGAGAGAATATATTCATACCATTCCTGATAATCGACATGTCGAAGCAGGGAATCATATACAGGTGCTATATCCGTGTAGGGTTTCATGGCAACTTAGTATGGCTTAGTATGGCAAAGAATAATAATTATCACGGATTTTTGTCAAATCTTATTGTTTATGGTTTATTCCGGAGTCATTTAATCATGTGCCCGGAGTAAAGAGCGTCATCCCTTTCATGTATGCAGATACGATTATATGGCAGTAAAAATAAAAAAAATCCGGAGCTCAGAGTAAAAAATGGTTTTACTATTTTACGTGTTTATTAAATTCTTTGAAACTGTATCAACTGGAAGTGGGATAATAATGACATTCAAAACCAAACTGTATCTGGCTTTATTGTGTATTGCGATTGCTCTTGCACCACATCCTACTGCGCTTGCTGCCAAAGTAATAGTAAAGGAATATAGCACAATAACCGCCGGGCTGTATTCGGAAGATAAAAAGCTGTCACGGGTTGCTCTTCGCAAATTTTTCTTAAATGGCAGACCGTATTATCTTGCTGTTAACCCGGTCACGCTTGATACAGAGCTCGTTCCGGTTGGCAGGTATCATGCAGCAAAGAATTCACTCGGGTATTTACGCAGCACAT
>Ga0116156_10001130_pt1 | contig 26886 bp, 15 predicted proteins | sample AD_UKC045_MetaG_FD_89891 | JGI IMG/M metagenome (GOLD analysis project Ga0116156, IMG submission 89891) | Active sludge microbial communities of municipal wastewater-treating anaerobic digesters from USA - AD_UKC045_MetaG | ecosystem: Engineered > Bioreactor > Anaerobic > Digestate | place: USA... | reverse complement strand
CCGTCGTAGACGGAGAAATCGCCGGGGCCGTAGACGGCATTGTGGTCGGAGAATTCGCCGGCGAGGCAGAGGGAGAGTTCCTGGCCCTTGTGGGTGTGCCAGGGAACCTTGGTGCCGGCGTCGATACGGATGATTTCGATCTTGGTTGCGCCTTTGACTGTGGTGCGGGGCGATCGGTCGCCGGGCATGTCGAGCACGAGCCGCTTGATGCCGGGGCCGCCATAAGCCCAGCCGCGGTGTTCCTCAGCCGCCAAGATGGCGTCCTGCAGGAAGGCGGGCGTCTGGTTCAGGTCTTCATAGACGAGCCCGGATTTCGGCCGGGATGCGCCACGTTCGATTGCGGCCCACACCATGTCGAGCGCGTGGGGCGAGAGTTCGGAAATGATCTCGGCTTCGAGGATCGTGCCGGCGATGATTTCGCCTTCGGGTTCATCGATGCCGCGCATCGTCATCAGCGTGTCGATGAACAGGCCAAGCGACGGCTCCGCCCTGCCCGACGCCAGAGCAGCGCGGGTGGTTTCATCGATATGAGGGGCTGAAACTACCTTGATCATGACCACACACACAGGATGGGCATTGTGCCGGTCCTGTCCATCGAACGCAGACGCATACGCAGCCCGCCGGCAACAGGATCAGTCATTTTCGAGCCTCGCCTTCATCTTCCCGAAGGCGAGCCGGATGCGGGACTTAACCGTGCCCAGAGGCAGATCCAGCTTGTCCGCAATCTCGCGGTGGGAAAGGCCCTCGTAGAAGGCCAGGCGGAGGAGATGGAGCTGTTCTTCGGGCAGGTCCTTCATGGCGGCGCGGATGCGGGTTTCGGTTTCCATGATCTCGATGCGAGCGTCCGGCGCTTCAGCGGCGGCAGGCAGGATCATGGGTTCTTCGGGATCGAGGCCGGGCTTCTTGGTGCGTCTGAAAACATCGATGCGACGGTTACGCGCGATGCGGAAAATCCAGGTCGAGACGGAGGCCTGCGCGCGATCAAACAGCTGGGCCTTGCGCCAGACGGTGACCATGACGTCCTGCGTGATCTCCTCGGCCTGCGCGTTATCGGCGCCGAGACGCATCAGGTAGGATTTCACGCGCGGGGCGTAGTAGCCGAACAGCTCTGCGTAAGCGGTGCGATCCTGACGGGTGGCGACGAGAACGAGGAGATCGGCAAAGCGTGCACGATCTGTCTCGGCCAGCGTTTCGCGCGCCGACCCGCCCTGTCCGCCTGATCCAGCGCCATCCGATCGCATCAATGACTTGTACGCATGGCGAGACGATTTGGTGAAGCCGTCAGGCGTTGCCCGGAGTATCAGACTTACCCTTGGGAGGCTTGGGGACATCGCCGCCGAACAGGTCGAGCTGGTTTGGATCTGGCAGCTTCTTGCGCTTCTTCGCTGCGGCAGCTTCCTTCGCGCCGGGCTTGTTGAAGTAGAGGTCGTCGGTGTGGTCCTCGGCCGGCGCGGGCGGCTTCGGCGTGGGGACCGGTTTTGCCCTGGGTTTGCCGGTGGAGGGCTTCCAGTACGAAACAGCGATGACGGGATTGCCCTTCGCATCTTCGTAGAGCTGCACGAAGCCGCGCGCGATGCCGCGATCAGCCTTGGCCTGCATCTCCTCGCGCTCGGCGGGCGTGGGGCGGACGAAGTCTGCGATGAGCTCGACCGGGCCCTTGTTGAGCTCGCGCGCCTCCGCAATGGTGCGGGCCGTCACCTCGCTGTCGAGCGCGGCGCGGGCGTTGGGGGCGAGCGGATATTGCAGCGTCATAGAAGCGGTAACCCTAGGCGATCGAAGGCTCGGACACGGACGGCGCCGGCTCGCCCACTCGCATGAGACGTGCCGCAGCCAGACGCGCGAATGACAAGGTCACCGACTTGCGCCGGGAAGCGTTAAGAGGAGATGGCGCGCACTCGCGAAGAATGGCGCCGCCGAAGCTGTCGCAGACGATCAGGCCGGCGTGGTCTGGGATGCGATCCCTCGGGAAGTCGCAGTCGACGGCGAAATAGAACCGGTCGCAGTAAGGTGCGTATTCGGGCCATTTCTGGTCGGTCTGGAAATCCTGCAGGCAGGACTTCACCTCAAGGATGACGATTTCGCCCTTTGAAGCGATGGCCATGACATCAGCGCGGCGGCCATTGGCGAGGGACACTTCGGTGAGCGAGGCAAGGCCCAGTTCGGCCAGCATGCGCTGTGCGCCACGCACGATCTCGGCGGCGCGGCCCGCGGGCACGGGATCGCCAAAGGCTTGCGAAACGGGCGACGGCGCCAGCAGGGCCATGATGAAGAGTTCCTGTTAGGTTCTCTTTATCGCGCGTGAGGACGCGGAGGGCAACCGCCCTGCTTCAGCCTGCTGACAATTGCTGGCGTCAGATCGGATAGCCGGAATCAGGCCGCGAAGGCTTTCTTGAACATGCCTTCGGGAAGCGTCTTGCTGCGGCTGGGGTGGATCAGGAAGTAGTCCTTCCAGCGGCGTTTCGGGTCGATCTGGGTCGATTCGAACATGTGGGAGTTGTCGTCGTTGAGCTGCCACATGCGGTAGCCGAGGCTGAGGAAGTAGTCGCGCACCGCCTCGCCCGAGGAGGCGAAGTTACGTTGCAGCGAGAACGGGTGGATCTCGATCAGCAGGCTCGGCAGGTCGCGCTCGATGGTTTTCTTGCCGCCCTCGACGAAGCGAATCTCGGCGCCTTCGACATCGCAGCGGATGAAATCGACGCGCGGGAGCTTTTCCTTTTCCATCAGGCTGTCGAGCGAGACAACCGCGGTCGGCTGGTCGATGAATTCGGTGCGGTTGCCGGTGGCGAGGAGTTCGTCGGAAGCCGTGCCGCCGCGATCTGTGACGACGCCATAGGCGCGGCCGATATGGCCTGTGGTCTTCTTCGGCACAGACAGGAGCATCGTGCCGTCAGCCGCACCGATGGCGGCGTTGTGCGGAATGACATTCTTCAGTTTGTGCCAGCGCAGCAGGCGCGTCATGATCTTGTACGAGTAATTCGACGGCTCGTAGATGTGCACGACGCCCTTGGGGCCGACCTGTTGTGACAGCAGATATGAGTGACGGCCATCGGAGCCGCCGAAGTGCAGGCAAATGTCGCCCGTCTTCACGACTTCCTTCATGTACGGAGCCTCGGGCTCCCACTTACGATCCTGGATATTCCGTTGGTAGATACGCAAGCTGGTGGACAGATTGCGCAGGCCTTCGAAAGACATGGACAAGGCGTAACTCCAGATAGGCAGGACGGCTAGAAACCCTGTCGCGCGACAAATTGGAACCCCCCTTTATGTGCGGGACGCGGGGTCAGGCCTTTCGGTCGCAGGCACGCCCATATTACACAGGTTGAGACACAGGGATTCGAGATGACCGAAACGACGCAAGCACGCACGGAATGGGGCGAGGCGCCCAGCCTTGATGACATCGCGGCGATGGCGCGCGAAGCGCTTGATACGCTCGAAGAGCCTTTCAAAACGCATGCAAAGGCTGTGGCCATCAAGGTCGAGGACTTCGCGGACGATGAAACTCTCGCTGCCATGAAGATCGAGAATCCGTACGAGCTGACCGGCCTGTATTCAGGGGTCGCCCTTACGCTCGAACAACATTCCGCACCTTCGACGATTCCGCCCATGGTCTGGCTTTATCGTATGCCGATAATCGACGAGTGGGCGGCGACGCCCGGCATCGCCCTCGAAGAGCTGGTGGCGCATGTGGTGATCCACGAGCTGGGCCATCACTTCGGCTGGTCGGACGACGAGATGGACGTGATGAACGAGGGCTGAGTCGCCCCCCGCTTTGCCCGTCACGTTTGATCCGGGGGAGTAGCATGACGCCTGACCAGATCTCCGCGAAGTTGCGGGACCATCTTGAGGATCAACTGTCTGATCCGCAGGGCCGTGTGCACGTCGAGACGATGCTGTCGGCGCTGGGCGCGCTTGCGGGCTTCGGTTGTCAGATCGCGGTGCGCGAGGCGATCAAGGCGGGGCGGCTGAATCCCGAAGGCGCGCTCGTGGAAGTCACAACGAATGATGGCGCGACCTACTATTTCGGCGACCAGCTCAACCAGCCGCTGCTGGAAGCGCCGATATCGGTATGGAAGCTGATCGCGGGCGGCGCGCAACATGCCGGTGCGCAAGAGCTGCACGACATCATCGAGATCGTGACGCATGTGTCCGCGACTGTAGGCTCACCTGAGTTCGGCGTGCTGCGTGTCGACGCATCGCATCAGCCGCATGAGGCGCCGATCGATGCCCTGAAGAAGCACTGGGCGTCGTCTTACGAACTGGCCCGGTCGCTTGACGCAGATCCGATCATGACCGGCTGGTATTTCGCGGGCGCTGCGCAGACCGTGATCATCGACGCGAAGGAGGTGATCGATCCTGCCCTCGCCTATCGCATCGTGATGGAAGCAGCGGTTGCTATGTCGAAGGTTGATCCGCGTGCGATCGGTTTCGATATCTAGACGCCGCTACGCCATCCCTGCCCGCTCGAGCTGTTCGACCAGATCCGGCGGGACCGGCGAGACATAGGCAGATACGCCAAGGCGCTTGCGGATGGCGTCGGTGGGTTCGTCCCAGATTTCGGGCCAGTCGATACCGAGCAGTTGCGGCGTACCGCGGCCGTGCTTCCAGCCGCCCATCGTGATTTCCATCAGCAATAGCAGACCTTCGGGGCGACGGATCGCGGCCTTGGCGATGATGAAGGCCAGGAACTGCGCCGAATAGTTGTGACCGAACTGCGAAAGCTGGAAGGCGGAGATGCCAACCTCGTGCAACGCCGTCGTGTGGTAGCCGCCGACGATATGCCAGAGATCGTGGCACTGCAGGATGCGCACGTTGAGATAGTCGAGCGGCAGCGGAAGATTGGCGAGGCCGAGCGCATCGCGGTCGAGCACTTCGAGATCGAAATTGTTGTCGACGATCTGGCGGTGGAAGTCGTTGCCAAGGGAACCGTCGGGGCATTTCGCAAGCGCTTCCATGGTGAAGCGTTCGGGCCATCCCTGCGCCACGGCGGCGGGCACGCCGGGATAGGCGAGACTCGCCCTGCCTGCGCGTTGCCTGAAGCCGTCTTCGACATGATCACCGAGAGCAGCGGTGCGGAGCGTGAACGTGCCGGGGTCTGTTTTCACCATGTCATCGATGAAATCCCAGAACGGCGTCCATAGCGCTGGCGAGGCCTTGCCCCCGCCGCGGGTGAGATCGACTGGCGGATGTTGTTCGCCGAACCAGCCGGCAGCGGCTGCATCGTAGACATCCATGATGAGATCGGGTTCGACGAAGCCGGCTCGGGCGAGCAACGCAGCGAGATCAGCCGCTGCCTGCATGTCGCCCTGCTTGGCCGCGCGGGCAAGCGAAGCGGGATCGCCCTCCCCCGAATTCACGATGGATTCGAAACGTTGGGTGATCGCGAGATCGGGCATGGCTGCGCTCCCGGTTTACGGGTTCAAACGCTACGCCCGGCCAACAGCGCCTTCAAGTTCACGCCGCGGAAGCGACGATCACCGTACACGTTGCGCTTAGACGTCGATCTTGCGGATGAGGTTTGTGACCCACTCGTCGACGACTTGCGTGGCGGGGCCGTAGCGGCCTTCACCGAAGTCGCGATGGTTGGCGGAGGGTTCGAGATTGAGCTCGACCGTGTGGGCGCCGGAGAGGCGCGCCTCGTGCACGAATCCGGCGGCGGGATAGACTTCGCCCGATGTGCCGATCGAGGCGAAGAGATCACATGAGCCAAGACGGCCATGGATGTCGTCCATGCCGTAGGGCATCTCGCCGAACCATACGACGTCGGGCCGGAGGCCGCGTATGCCGACGCTGCCGCATTGCCAGCATTCGGTGTCGGTGAAGAGATCCTCGTCCCACGCGCCCTTTGCGCCGCACGATGCGCACATCACACGCGCCAGTTCGCCGTGCATGTGAAGCAGCGATCGTGAGCCTGCCTTCTCGTGCAGGTCGTCGACATTCTGGGTGACCAGCATCAGGTCGCCGCCGGCGCGCTTCACCGCCGTTTCGAGTTTCGCGAGTGCGTAGTGAGCGGTATTGGGCCGGGCTTCACGCAGCGAGCGGCGGCGGGCATTGTAGAAATCATGCACGAGGCGGGGATTGCGCTCGAACCCTTCGGGCGTCGCAACATCTTCCAGCCGGTGCCGGGTCCAGATTCCGCCCTTGTCGCGGAATGTCCCCATGCCGCTTTCGGCGGAGACCCCCGCACCGGTCAGGACAACGATTCGCCTGATGCTCATGAAGCCCTCCCCGCGCAGGGATTTATCAGACACAGGCGCGGCCCGGCAACGTCATGAGGACGATCGTTGGCATGGCGATGACAAGCTGGAATTTGGGGCGCAGTTCAGTTCGGAGCAGAAATGGTCGGCTGCTGGTCGCCAAAGAGCGATTTTTCGCTGTTCATGAACATCATTGCGCACCCCGCGAAGGCGAGACCGACGAAGGCCACCGCAATGAACCGGGTGACGAACTTGCTGTTTGCGCCGCTGGTCATGTTCGTCCGCATTCCTGTGCTCGGCCGATTTTGGCCTAGTGCCGATCTGACGCCGGCTATCCGGTGCACGCGCACCACCCGATCTCTGAACGAATGACAACAGTCCTGGTTGCGCCTGCATGGGGCGCGTATGGGGCTGTTTCTCGACCAAATAAGGCTTGGAGCCACAATCTAGGCCGAAAACACGAAGGTTCGGTTGAAGGCCCTGCAAATGCGGGTCCAGTTGTGGTTTTGGCGCCGCATGCGTTCAAAGCATTCGCCATGACGATTCGTCATGGTAAACGTGCATGAAAGATAGAGACGCGTGAGGTGGGGTGATGGCTGGTAAACCGACAATGCTTGCCTTTGGGCGGTGGCTTGTTCTGGGCGTAGCGCTGACCGCGCTGGCCGGATGCGACCGGCTTGACCAGCTGGGTCAGCTTGCAGGCGATGCGCTCAACCAGATCACTGGCGGCGGGACGGAACAGGCCGAAGCGCCTGTCGATCCGCTGGAAGCGGCGCCCGTCGAGGCGCGCGCGCTGTTCGGCGTGATGCAGGCGCCGGTCGAGCTGACGCCGATCAGCCTTGAAGAGCAGTTGCAGACGCAGAGCTTCTTTGCGGTCGGGTCCGTCATCGCGATGCCCAAGGAGCAGATCGTCGAGCCGGTGATCGAACCGGAGTCGTTCGATCTCGCCGCAGCGAACGCGCCAGCGCCGGCGCCAGCACCGGATGCGGCGCCGTTGAACACCAATGATGCGCCTGCCGTCGCTTCGACCGAAGCCGCCATCGGTGCGCCGATCGTGGAGACCGCCCCGCCCCCGCCGACAGCAGCGCCCGAAGCCAGCCGCGCGACCGCCGATGGCGCGCCGCAGATCCTGAGGCCGCGCGCCAGCGCCAGCGTCAAGGCGACCGCCCCGCCGCAAGTGAAGCTGCCGCCGGCGGCTGTACTGCGTGAACAGGCGCAGATCGCCGCGCCGAAAGCGCTGCAGGAAGCCGTGCGCAGCAGCGGCGTCGAGGTGAAGCAGGAAACGCTGCGCTCGGCGCGCGTGTCGGCCGAACAGACGATGAAGGCGAACAGCCAGACGGCGCAATCGATCGGCGACCAGATCACGCGCAAGGCGCAGGACAAGGCCGAGCCGGTGCCCAAGCCGTTGCAGGTTCGTTCGCGCCTCGACGTCGACAAGGCCGTGCAGGTTCGCGACCGGGCGGGCCGCCAGCTGGAAGCGATGGGCCTCTCCGGCGTGGTGACGCCGAGCGAAGGCGGGCAGATGCGGATCACCATCGGCGTGAACCCGACGCAGTATCGCGAAGGCAAGCTCGACCTGTCGAAGGTCAACCAGATGCGTGCGCTGTTTGCCGAGAAGAAGGCGTCGCCTGCTGCGGAGTGCGCGACGCCCGACATCGAGAAGATCAAGGAAGACCCGGTGCTTGCGACCGAGTGCGTCGTGAAAGTGCTGCAGGACAGCGGCGATTATCAGTATGTCGAGAAGGACTACATCTTCACCAACCAGATGCTGAAGAAGCCGACGCAATCGAAGCCGGTGACGGTTATTTCGGGCGCGCCGAACGATCCGCTGTTCGGCCTGCAATGGCACTTCAAGGACAATGGCGCAGCAGCCGGACAATCCGCCGGCGGCGCGGGCTTCAGCGGCTTCTGGACGAAGGCGAAAGACAAGGGCTCGCGCGATGTCGTGGTCGCGGTGGTCGATACCGGACTGCAGATGAACCACCCGGACATCAAGGGCTCGGCCAACCTCGCGCCGGGCTATGACATGGTCTCCGACCCGATGATGGGGAATGACGGCGATGGCCGTGACAACGATCCCAACGATCCGGGCGACAAGTGCGATCCGAACGATGCCAACACGTCCGACACGTTCCACGGCACGCACGTGGCGGGTACGATCGGCGTTGCTTCGACCAACAACCTGACGGGCGTGGCGGGCGGCAACTGGAACGTGACCATCGTTCCGGTGCGGGCGCTGGGACGGTGCGGCGGCAAGCTGTCGGACATCAACGACGCCATCCGCTGGGCGGCTGGCACAGTGCCGGCGCGTGGTGCGGGTGGCCAGGAAATCTGGAACTCCAATCCGGCCGATATCATCAACCTGTCGATCGGCCTGTTCGAACCCTGCCCTGCGTCGATGCAGGCGGCGATCAATGACGCGACGGCGGCTGGCGCCATCGTGGTGGCGGCGGCGGGCAATGCGCGCGTCGACGTGAAGTACTTCGCGCCCGGCGGATGCGACAACGTCATCTCGGTTGCAGCCAACGATGCGCGCGGCGTGCTGACGCCCTACTCCAACTATGGCGCGAAGGTTTCGATCATGGCGCCGGGCGGCGACATGAGCCGCGACGACGACAAGGACGGACGCCCGGACGGCGTGCTCTCGACCAAGTTCTCGAAGAACTGCGTCGACCCGGCCAAGCCGGGCGCGAGCGTGGCGCAGTGCTATTATTCGTACGAGAACGGGACATCGATGGCCGCTCCGCACGTTTCGGCGGCGCTGGCGCTGCTGAAGGCGAAGTATCCGGCGGCGGTGCCGTCGGACCTGCGCGCCAAGCTGCTGACATCGTCCATGCCACGTACGGAAATGCAGTGTTCGGGGAAATGTTCGGCATATCCCGGGGGCACGCCTATCGCCGGTTCGCCGGACATGTGTTTCCGGCCGTGCGGAGGCAAGATGTTGAATCTTGCGAACGCTCCGGCTCAGTAGGCGTTTAGACGGACGGGGGGACTTGCTGTGGGATGCATAGCGCTTTGAAAAGGCGCATAATCTGCATCGTGGGCTGGTCCTGAGGAGAGGGAGAATGGCTGTGGCAGACGTACAGGCCGGGCCGGGAGCGCCGATTGTGAGCGTGCCCGTGCAGGCTGCCCCGACAGGGGAAAGCAAGTTCAAGGGCGCAACGCCGATTGCGGCCGGCGCGCTTGGCATCGTTGCAGCTGTGCTCGCCGCGGTATCGCTGACGGGGCCGGAGACGCCCGCACCCGCTACGCCGATGATCGACGATCCTGCAGTTATCGAAGCGCCTGCTGGCGCGCCTGAGCCGGGCACGAGCCTGCCGGGCGTGCAGTTCGACCAGGCCCCGGGTGGAGCAGCCACGATGGGCATGGAGATCGTGGTCAAGTTCAAGAACGATGGCCCGGTGAAGGACATCATCGACGCGTTCTGGAAAGACCAGAATTCGGCGCGCGCCAAGTTCGATGCGTGGAAAGCAGGCAAGCCTGACTTCGCCAGCCTGAAGCTGGACCGCGTGACCTATTCGAACGAGCTGGTGCTGGTGCACACAGGCGCGAGCGCGGCTGATACGCGCCTGCCGGCCATGCGCGAGATTGCCAAGAAGCTGGCGGGCAACGCCGATGTTTCCTATGCCGAGCCGAACATGACGGCTCACCCCGGAGGTCAATGATGAGACTTGTGATCCTCGCCAGCGTAGCGGCGCTTGCAGCGGCCTGTACGGCAGAGACGCCTGCTGATCCGGCAGCAGTGAACACGCCGGCAGCCGAGGAGCAGACAGCGCAGGTCGCGTCCGCGCCGTCGCAGGAAGGCCAGATCGACTGGACCAAGGCGCAAGCCGATTTTGCGGCGAAGCGTCCGGCCGATGCGCCCGTGCTGCCGCAATCGGTTCAGGACAAACCCTCGCCCGTGCCGATGCTGCTGCCTTCGGGCATCGTGCAGACGGCAAGCGATCGCCCGACGCCGCCGGTCGTGACCAAGGATGGCTACTTCGCCACCTACCACCTGCCCCGCTACGACGCGATCGTGAACGGCTCGATGAAAGCCTACACGGGCACGGGCGGTCCGGCCAAAGGCGACAAGGAAGCAATGAAGTTCACGATGGGCGAAGCAGTCGCCTCTCTGGCTTTCTCGCGTTACGGCGCGGACTATCTGATCGACTTCGAGTGCCGTGAAATCGACGGCCCGCAGGGCTGCATCACCGAGGCGGAAGCCAAGGAATTCGCGGAAAGCCTGTTTGTAGCCCAGACGCGCTAGGCGCGGGGCGAACGCCCTCGCCGCAGGCGGGCGGGCGAAATGTGAGTGGGGAGTGGCGGGATGAAACGGTCTTCCTTGCGTCTGGCTGGCGTGTCGATGCTGGCGGTGATGACGTTGTCTGCCTGCGACGCAGGCAATGTGCTGCTGTGGCCATGGGTGGACATTGCGGCGAAGGAAGAGACGGTTCCGACCGATCCCAACGCACCGCCGCCGCCTCCCCCGCTTGAGGCGGTTGATCCGCTTGATCCGAACGCAGGCGTCGTCCCCGGTGGCGTGCCTAACCCGAACGCCAACACGGGTGCGCCGGAGAACGGGACGCCATTCGAAGACGGCAAGCCCGAGAACCCCGCGATTGATACCGGCGACAGCAAGCCGCCGGTGAGCGCGGAGACGGGCGAGACGCTTCCGCCTCTCCCGGTGCCGACGGAAGTGGCCGAGACGCCGACGACGCCGGAGCAACCGCCGGTCACTACCCCGCCTGTCACGCCGCCCGTAACGCCGCCTGTGACGGAGCCAACGCCGACACCGACGCCTGAGACGCCGACCACCACGCCTCCGGTTACGACGCCCACGCCGACACCGGTTGTGCCGGCGTCCTTCTACTATTTCCGCTCTGGCAATCTCGCGCCGAGCAGCGGCACGGGTACGCTGGAGCCGGCGACGCTGGTTCCGGACATGCTCTTCCCGATCAAGAGCGCGCCGTCCGTCGCACAAACCCAGGTCTATCGCTGGGGCGGCGGCATCAAGGGCGGCGACCAGTGCGACACGCGCAACTTCGTCGCCCCGTGGCGCGACAACTATTGCGAGACGCGCTCAAGCGGTTCGACACCGTGGTGCTCCAAATCCGGCGTGCACCTTGGTCAGGACATCCGCGTCGGCACGCCGGAAGGCTGCAAGGCCGAGCGCGCCACCAAGGCGGCTGACCGTACGCGCTACGAAGTCGTCGCCGTCGAGGATGGCGTGATCTCGAACGTGGGCAGCTATTCTATCTCGCTGCGCTCTGACTCGGGTGGCCGCATCTATCGCTATCTCCACCTCAACATGGCGAAGCTGAAAGTTGCGACCAACCAGACCGTGAAGAAGGGTGACGTGCTCGGCTATGTGTCGAACGATTTCGGCGGCACGCCGACGACACTGCACCTGCACTTCGAGATCCGCCTCAACACGGCGGAGAATGGCTGGCAGTACGCCCCGCCCTACACCTCGCTGCTGGAAGCCTACAAGCGGCGCGAGAACAATCAGGGCGAGCGCGTGGCTGACGACTTCCTCGTGGCCTCGACACCGCGCTGAGTTGGGCGCGTCAATCGCGGAGCATCGCGATGGACATCGACCTTGAGGGCGAATTTTACGCCGATGGAGATGCGTGACCCTGTGGGTCCGCTGCCGCGATAACGGTTTACCAACCTGATTATATGCACGTGCTTGCCGCGCGCCTCCGAACCTGCTTGGAAGCGCTTAGGCAATGAATGCGGAGACTTTCCATGGTGCAACTGGCGCTGGTGCGGCACGGACAGAGCCAGTGGAACCTGGAGGACAGGTTCACCGGCTGGTGGGATGTCGACCTGACGCCGGTGGGCGAGGAAGAAGCCCGCGTATCCGGCATGCTGCTGAAAGACACGGGCGTTGATTTTTCGCGCGCCTACACGTCGGTGCAGCGCCGTGCGATCCGCACGCTCTATCTCGCGCTCGACAAGATGGATCGTCTCTGGCTGCCGGTGACGAAGGACTATCACCTGAACGAGCGCCACTATGGCGGCCTTACCGGGCTCAACAAGAAAGAGACGGCGGCCAAGCACGGCGAAGAGCAGGTGAAGATCTGGCGCCGCTCGTTCGACATTCCGCCGCCGGACATGGTGGCGGGCGGCGAGTTCGACCTGTCGAAGGATCGCCGCTATCAGGGTCTCGACATTCCCAAGACCGAGAGCCTGAAGACGACGCTCGATCGCGTCCTGCCCTACTGGGACAGCGAGATCGCGCCCAAGCTGAAGGCCGGCGAGAACATCGTGATCGCCGCCCACGGCAACTCGCTGCGCGCGATCGTGAAACACCTGTTCAAGGTTCCGGACTCGGAGATCACCGAGGTGGAAATTCCGACCGGCAATCCGCTGCTGATCGATCTCGATGGCGCGCTCAATGTGAAGTCGGCGCGTTATCTCAATGCCGAGCGGGCAAAGCCGCTTCCGAAAATATGACGACAGGCGCTCAACCTCCCGGACATGAGACCGGACGCGAGGATGAGCGCTTCATGGCGCGTGCGCTGGAGATTGCGCGCACGCATCTCGGCAAGACATCGCCCAATCCCTCCGTCGGCTGCGTGATCGTGGCCGACGGCGAGATCGTGAGCGAGGGCGTGACGGGCGTCGGCGGCAGACCGCATGCCGAAGAAACGGCGCTGAAAGCCGCAGGCGACAAGGCAGATGGAGCCACCGCCTATGTGACGCTGGAGCCGTGCAGCGCACGCTCGAACGGCGCGTTGTCGTGTTCGCAGCTGCTGGTGCAGGCGGGGATTACGCGGGTGGTGGTGGCGTGCGAGGACCCACACCCGTTGGGCGCGCACGGCGTCTCACGTCTTGGCGCCGCTGGTGTCGAAGTGATGCTGGGGGTTGGGCGCACGCAGGCTGAAGCGCTTAATGCCGGCTTCTTCAAGATGATCGCAACGGGCCGTCCGTGGCTTGCCATTGATAGCGATGCTGCGAGCTATGATGCCGAGTTCGATATGAAGCGCGACGAGACCTACGAAGCTGCGCTTGAGCGTCTGGCGAAGGCCGGCTTCACGCGCATCCATGTCCGCCCCGGCACTCCCCTCGCCGCGCAGCTGAGCGCACGCGGATTGGTGGATGAGGACGTCGCCGCAAACCCCAAATGAAAAACGGGCCGACCGTGAGGCCGACCCGTTTCGAAGTTTGTTGCGTGAGACGTCGCTCCGTCGAGCGGCGTCTGCGGCGCTTACAGAGGTTGGATCTGCGTCGCGGCCATTTTGCCCGAACGCTTATCTTTCTCGAGAAAGATAAGCGTTCGGGCAAAATGGCCGCGACGCAGATCCAACCTCTGTAAGCGCCGCAGACGCCGCTCGACGGAGCGACGTCTCACGCAACAAACTTCGAAACGGGTCGGCCTCACGGTCGGCCCGTTTTTCATTTGGGGTTTGCGGCGACGTCCTCATCCACCAATCCGCGTGCGCTCAGCTGCGCGGCGAGGGGAGTGCCGGGGCGGACATGGATGCGCGTGAAGCCGGCCTTCGCCAGACGCTCAAGCGCAGCTTCGTAGGTCTCGTCGCGCTTCATATCGAACTCGGCATCATAGCTCGCAGCATCGCTATCAATGGCAAGCCACGGACGGCCCGTTGCGATCATCTTGAAGAAGCCGGCATTAAGCGCTTCAGCCTGCGTGCGCCCAACCCCCAGCATCACTTCGACACCAGCGGCGCCAAGACGTGAGACGCCGTGCGCGCCCAACGGGTGTGGGTCCTCGCACGCCACCACCACCCGCGTAATCCCCGCCTGCACCAGCAGCTGCGAACACGACAACGCGCCGTTCGAGCGTGCGCTGCACGGCTCCAGCGTCACATAGGCGGTGGCTCCATCTGCCTTGTCGCCTGCGGCTTTCAGCGCCGTTTCTTCGGCATGCGGTCTGCCGCCGACGCCCGTCACGCCCTCGCTCACGATCTCGCCGTCGGCCACGATCACGCAGCCGACGGAGGGATTGGGCGATGTCTTGCCGAGATGCGTGCGCGCAATCTCCAGCGCACGCGCCATGAAGCGCTCATCCTCGCGTCCGGTCTCATGTCCGGGAGGTTGAGCGCCTGTCGTCATATTTTCGGAAGCGGCTTTGCCCGCTCGGCATTGAGATAACGCGCCGACTTCACATTGAGCGCGCCATCGAGATCGATCAGCAGCGGATTGCCGGTCGGAATTTCCACCTCGGTGATCTCCGAGTCCGGAACCTTGAACAGGTGTTTCACGATCGCGCGCAGCGAGTTGCCGTGGGCGGCGATCACGATGTTCTCGCCGGCCTTCAGCTTGGGCGCGATCTCGCTGTCCCAGTAGGGCAGGACGCGATCGAGCGTCGTCTTCAGGCTCTCGGTCTTGGGAATGTCGAGACCCTGATAGCGGCGATCCTTCGACAGGTCGAACTCGCCGCCCGCCACCATGTCCGGCGGCGGAATGTCGAACGAGCGGCGCCAGATCTTCACCTGCTCTTCGCCGTGCTTGGCCGCCGTCTCTTTCTTGTTGAGCCCGGTAAGGCCGCCATAGTGGCGCTCGTTCAGGTGATAGTCCTTCGTCACCGGCAGCCAGAGACGATCCATCTTGTCGAGCGCGAGATAGAGCGTGCGGATCGCACGGCGCTGCACCGACGTGTAGGCGCGCGAAAAATCAACGCCCGTGTCTTTCAGCAGCATGCCGGATACGCGGGCTTCTTCCTCGCCCACCGGCGTCAGGTCGACATCCCACCAGCCGGTGAACCTGTCCTCCAGGTTCCACTGGCTCTGTCCGTGCCGCACCAGCGCCAGTTGCACCATGGAAAGTCTCCGCATTCATTGCCTAAGCGCTTCCAAGCAGGTTCGGAGGCGCGCGGCAAGCACGTGCATATAATCAGGTTGGTAAACCGTTATCGCGGCAGCGGACCCACAGGGTCACGCATCTCCATCGGCGTAAAATTCGCCCTCAAGGTCGATGTCCATCGCGATGCTCCGCGATTGACGCGCCCAACTCAGCGCGGTGTCGAGGCCACGAGGAAGTCGTCAGCCACGCGCTCGCCCTGATTGTTCTCGCGCCGCTTGTAGGCTTCCAGCAGCGAGGTGTAGGGCGGGGCGTACTGCCAGCCATTCTCCGCCGTGTTGAGGCGGATCTCGAAGTGCAGGTGCAGTGTCGTCGGCGTGCCGCCGAAATCGTTCGACACATAGCCGAGCACGTCACCCTTCTTCACGGTCTGGTTGGTCGCAACTTTCAGCTTCGCCATGTTGAGGTGGAGATAGCGATAGATGCGGCCACCCGAGTCAGAGCGCAGCGAGATAGAATAGCTGCCCACGTTCGAGATCACGCCATCCTCGACGGCGACGACTTCGTAGCGCGTACGGTCAGCCGCCTTGGTGGCGCGCTCGGCCTTGCAGCCTTCCGGCGTGCCGACGCGGATGTCCTGACCAAGGTGCACGCCGGATTTGGAGCACCACGGTGTCGAACCGCTTGAGCGCGTCTCGCAATAGTTGTCGCGCCACGGGGCGACGAAGTTGCGCGTGTCGCACTGGTCGCCGCCCTTGATGCCGCCGCCCCAGCGATAGACCTGGGTTTGTGCGACGGACGGCGCGCTCTTGATCGGGAAGAGCATGTCCGGAACCAGCGTCGCCGGCTCCAGCGTACCCGTGCCGCTGCTCGGCGCGAGATTGCCAGAGCGGAAATAGTAGAAGGACGCCGGCACAACCGGTGTCGGCGTGGGCGTCGTAACCGGAGGCGTGGTGGTCGGCGTCTCAGGCGTCGGTGTCGGCGTTGGCTCCGTCACAGGCGGCGTTACGGGCGGCGTGACAGGCGGGGTAGTGACCGGCGGTTGCTCCGGCGTCGTCGGCGTCTCGGCCACTTCCGTCGGCACCGGGAGAGGCGGAAGCGTCTCGCCCGTCTCCGCGCTCACCGGCGGCTTGCTGTCGCCGGTATCAATCGCGGGGTTCTCGGGCTTGCCGTCTTCGAATGGCGTCCCGTTCTCCGGCGCACCCGTGTTGGCGTTCGGGTTAGGCACGCCACCGGGGACGACGCCTGCGTTCGGATCAAGCGGATCAACCGCCTCAAGCGGGGGAGGCGGCGGCGGTGCGTTGGGATCGGTCGGAACCGTCTCTTCCTTCGCCGCAATGTCCACCCATGGCCACAGCAGCACATTGCCTGCGTCGCAGGCAGACAACGTCATCACCGCCAGCATCGACACGCCAGCCAGACGCAAGGAAGACCGTTTCATCCCGCCACTCCCCACTCACATTTCGCCCGCCCGCCTGCGGCGAGGGCGTTCGCCCCGCGCCTAGCGCGTCTGGGCTACAAACAGGCTTTCCGCGAATTCCTTGGCTTCCGCCTCGGTGATGCAGCCCTGCGGGCCGTCGATTTCACGGCACTCGAAGTCGATCAGATAGTCCGCGCCGTAACGCGAGAAAGCCAGAGAGGCGACTGCTTCGCCCATCGTGAACTTCATTGCTTCCTTGTCGCCTTTGGCCGGACCGCCCGTGCCCGTGTAGGCTTTCATCGAGCCGTTCACGATCGCGTCGTAGCGGGGCAGGTGGTAGGTGGCGAAGTAGCCATCCTTGGTCACGACCGGCGGCGTCGGGCGATCGCTTGCCGTCTGCACGATGCCCGAAGGCAGCAGCATCGGCACGGGCGAGGGTTTGTCCTGAACCGATTGCGGCAGCACGGGCGCATCGGCCGGACGCTTCGCCGCAAAATCGGCTTGCGCCTTGGTCCAGTCGATCTGGCCTTCCTGCGACGGCGCGGACGCGACCTGCGCTGTCTGCTCCTCGGCTGCCGGCGTGTTCACTGCTGCCGGATCAGCAGGCGTCTCTGCCGTACAGGCCGCTGCAAGCGCCGCTACGCTGGCGAGGATCACAAGTCTCATCATTGACCTCCGGGGTGAGCCGTCATGTTCGGCTCGGCATAGGAAACATCGGCGTTGCCCGCCAGCTTCTTGGCAATCTCGCGCATGGCCGGCAGGCGCGTATCAGCCGCGCTCGCGCCTGTGTGCACCAGCACCAGCTCGTTCGAATAGGTCACGCGGTCCAGCTTCAGGCTGGCGAAGTCAGGCTTGCCTGCTTTCCACGCATCGAACTTGGCGCGCGCCGAATTCTGGTCTTTCCAGAACGCGTCGATGATGTCCTTCACCGGGCCATCGTTCTTGAACTTGACCACGATCTCCATGCCCATCGTGGCTGCTCCACCCGGGGCCTGGTCGAACTGCACGCCCGGCAGGCTCGTGCCCGGCTCAGGCGCGCCAGCAGGCGCTTCGATAACTGCAGGATCGTCGATCATCGGCGTAGCGGGTGCGGGCGTCTCCGGCCCCGTCAGCGATACCGCGGCGAGCACAGCTGCAACGATGCCAAGCGCGCCGGCCGCAATCGGCGTTGCGCCCTTGAACTTGCTTTCCCCTGTCGGGGCAGCCTGCACGGGCACGCTCACAATCGGCGCTCCCGGCCCGGCCTGTACGTCTGCCACAGCCATTCTCCCTCTCCTCAGGACCAGCCCACGATGCAGATTATGCGCCTTTTCAAAGCGCTATGCATCCCACAGCAAGTCCCCCCGTCCGTCTAAACGCCTACTGAGCCGGAGCGTTCGCAAGATTCAACATCTTGCCTCCGCACGGCCGGAAACACATGTCCGGCGAACCGGCGATAGGCGTGCCCCCGGGATATGCCGAACATTTCCCCGAACACTGCATTTCCGTACGTGGCATGGACGATGTCAGCAGCTTGGCGCGCAGGTCCGACGGCACCGCCGCCGGATACTTCGCCTTCAGCAGCGCCAGCGCCGCCGAAACGTGCGGAGCGGCCATCGATGTCCCGTTCTCGTACGAATAATAGCACTGCGCCACGCTCGCGCCCGGCTTGGCCGGGTCGACGCAGTTCTTCGAGAACTTGGTCGAGAGCACGCCGTCCGGGCGTCCGTCCTTGTCGTCGTCGCGGCTCATGTCGCCGCCCGGCGCCATGATCGAAACCTTCGCGCCATAGTTGGAGTAGGGCGTCAGCACGCCGCGCGCATCGTTGGCTGCAACCGAGATGACGTTGTCGCATCCGCCGGGCGCGAAGTACTTCACGTCGACGCGCGCATTGCCCGCCGCCGCCACCACGATGGCGCCAGCCGCCGTCGCGTCATTGATCGCCGCCTGCATCGACGCAGGGCAGGGTTCGAACAGGCCGATCGACAGGTTGATGATATCGGCCGGATTGGAGTTCCAGATTTCCTGGCCACCCGCACCACGCGCCGGCACTGTGCCAGCCGCCCAGCGGATGGCGTCGTTGATGTCCGACAGCTTGCCGCCGCACCGTCCCAGCGCCCGCACCGGAACGATGGTCACGTTCCAGTTGCCGCCCGCCACGCCCGTCAGGTTGTTGGTCGAAGCAACGCCGATCGTACCCGCCACGTGCGTGCCGTGGAACGTGTCGGACGTGTTGGCATCGTTCGGATCGCACTTGTCGCCCGGATCGTTGGGATCGTTGTCACGGCCATCGCCGTCATTCCCCATCATCGGGTCGGAGACCATGTCATAGCCCGGCGCGAGGTTGGCCGAGCCCTTGATGTCCGGGTGGTTCATCTGCAGTCCGGTATCGACCACCGCGACCACGACATCGCGCGAGCCCTTGTCTTTCGCCTTCGTCCAGAAGCCGCTGAAGCCCGCGCCGCCGGCGGATTGTCCGGCTGCTGCGCCATTGTCCTTGAAGTGCCATTGCAGGCCGAACAGCGGATCGTTCGGCGCGCCCGAAATAACCGTCACCGGCTTCGATTGCGTCGGCTTCTTCAGCATCTGGTTGGTGAAGATGTAGTCCTTCTCGACATACTGATAATCGCCGCTGTCCTGCAGCACTTTCACGACGCACTCGGTCGCAAGCACCGGGTCTTCCTTGATCTTCTCGATGTCGGGCGTCGCGCACTCCGCAGCAGGCGACGCCTTCTTCTCGGCAAACAGCGCACGCATCTGGTTGACCTTCGACAGGTCGAGCTTGCCTTCGCGATACTGCGTCGGGTTCACGCCGATGGTGATCCGCATCTGCCCGCCTTCGCTCGGCGTCACCACGCCGGAGAGGCCCATCGCTTCCAGCTGGCGGCCCGCCCGGTCGCGAACCTGCACGGCCTTGTCGACGTCGAGGCGCGAACGAACCTGCAACGGCTTGGGCACCGGCTCGGCCTTGTCCTGCGCCTTGCGCGTGATCTGGTCGCCGATCGATTGCGCCGTCTGGCTGTTCGCCTTCATCGTCTGTTCGGCCGACACGCGCGCCGAGCGCAGCGTTTCCTGCTTCACCTCGACGCCGCTGCTGCGCACGGCTTCCTGCAGCGCTTTCGGCGCGGCGATCTGCGCCTGTTCACGCAGTACAGCCGCCGGCGGCAGCTTCACTTGCGGCGGGGCGGTCGCCTTGACGCTGGCGCTGGCGCGCGGCCTCAGGATCTGCGGCGCGCCATCGGCGGTCGCGCGGCTGGCTTCGGGCGCTGCTGTCGGCGGGGGCGGGGCGGTCTCCACGATCGGCGCACCGATGGCGGCTTCGGTCGAAGCGACGGCAGGCGCATCATTGGTGTTCAACGGCGCCGCATCCGGTGCTGGCGCCGGCGCTGGCGCGTTCGCTGCGGCGAGATCGAACGACTCCGGTTCGATCACCGGCTCGACGATCTGCTCCTTGGGCATCGCGATGACGGACCCGACCGCAAAGAAGCTCTGCGTCTGCAACTGCTCTTCAAGGCTGATCGGCGTCAGCTCGACCGGCGCCTGCATCACGCCGAACAGCGCGCGCGCCTCGACGGGCGCCGCTTCCAGCGGATCGACAGGCGCTTCGGCCTGTTCCGTCCCGCCGCCAGTGATCTGGTTGAGCGCATCGCCTGCAAGCTGACCCAGCTGGTCAAGCCGGTCGCATCCGGCCAGCGCGGTCAGCGCTACGCCCAGAACAAGCCACCGCCCAAAGGCAAGCATTGTCGGTTTACCAGCCATCACCCCACCTCACGCGTCTCTATCTTTCATGCACGTTTACCATGACGAATCGTCATGGCGAATGCTTTGAACGCATGCGGCGCCAAAACCACAACTGGACCCGCATTTGCAGGGCCTTCAACCGAACCTTCGTGTTTTCGGCCTAGATTGTGGCTCCAAGCCTTATTTGGTCGAGAAACAGCCCCATACGCGCCCCATGCAGGCGCAACCAGGACTGTTGTCATTCGTTCAGAGATCGGGTGGTGCGCGTGCACCGGATAGCCGGCGTCAGATCGGCACTAGGCCAAAATCGGCCGAGCACAGGAATGCGGACGAACATGACCAGCGGCGCAAACAGCAAGTTCGTCACCCGGTTCATTGCGGTGGCCTTCGTCGGTCTCGCCTTCGCGGGGTGCGCAATGATGTTCATGAACAGCGAAAAATCGCTCTTTGGCGACCAGCAGCCGACCATTTCTGCTCCGAACTGAACTGCGCCCCAAATTCCAGCTTGTCATCGCCATGCCAACGATCGTCCTCATGACGTTGCCGGGCCGCGCCTGTGTCTGATAAATCCCTGCGCGGGGAGGGCTTCATGAGCATCAGGCGAATCGTTGTCCTGACCGGTGCGGGGGTCTCCGCCGAAAGCGGCATGGGGACATTCCGCGACAAGGGCGGAATCTGGACCCGGCACCGGCTGGAAGATGTTGCGACGCCCGAAGGGTTCGAGCGCAATCCCCGCCTCGTGCATGATTTCTACAATGCCCGCCGCCGCTCGCTGCGTGAAGCCCGGCCCAATACCGCTCACTACGCACTCGCGAAACTCGAAACGGCGGTGAAGCGCGCCGGCGGCGACCTGATGCTGGTCACCCAGAATGTCGACGACCTGCACGAGAAGGCAGGCTCACGATCGCTGCTTCACATGCACGGCGAACTGGCGCGTGTGATGTGCGCATCGTGCGGCGCAAAGGGCGCGTGGGACGAGGATCTCTTCACCGACACCGAATGCTGGCAATGCGGCAGCGTCGGCATACGCGGCCTCCGGCCCGACGTCGTATGGTTCGGCGAGATGCCCTACGGCATGGACGACATCCATGGCCGTCTTGGCTCATGTGATCTCTTCGCCTCGATCGGCACATCGGGCGAAGTCTATCCCGCCGCCGGATTCGTGCACGAGGCGCGCCTCTCCGGCGCCCACACGGTCGAGCTCAATCTCGAACCCTCCGCCAACCATCGCGACTTCGGTGAAGGCCGCTACGGCCCCGCCACGCAAGTCGTCGACGAGTGGGTCACAAACCTCATCCGCAAGATCGACGTCTAAGCGCAACGTGTACGGTGATCGTCGCTTCCGCGGCGTGAACTTGAAGGCGCTGTTGGCCGGGCGTAGCGTTTGAACCCGTAAACCGGGAGCGCAGCCATGCCCGATCTCGCGATCACCCAACGTTTCGAATCCATCGTGAATTCGGGGGAGGGCGATCCCGCTTCGCTTGCCCGCGCGGCCAAGCAGGGCGACATGCAGGCAGCGGCTGATCTCGCTGCGTTGCTCGCCCGAGCCGGCTTCGTCGAACCCGATCTCATCATGGATGTCTACGATGCAGCCGCTGCCGGCTGGTTCGGCGAACAACATCCGCCAGTCGATCTCACCCGCGGCGGGGGCAAGGCCTCGCCAGCGCTATGGACGCCGTTCTGGGATTTCATCGATGACATGGTGAAAACAGACCCCGGCACGTTCACGCTCCGCACCGCTGCTCTCGGTGATCATGTCGAAGACGGCTTCAGGCAACGCGCAGGCAGGGCGAGTCTCGCCTATCCCGGCGTGCCCGCCGCCGTGGCGCAGGGATGGCCCGAACGCTTCACCATGGAAGCGCTTGCGAAATGCCCCGACGGTTCCCTTGGCAACGACTTCCACCGCCAGATCGTCGACAACAATTTCGATCTCGAAGTGCTCGACCGCGATGCGCTCGGCCTCGCCAATCTTCCGCTGCCGCTCGACTATCTCAACGTGCGCATCCTGCAGTGCCACGATCTCTGGCATATCGTCGGCGGCTACCACACGACGGCGTTGCACGAGGTTGGCATCTCCGCCTTCCAGCTTTCGCAGTTCGGTCACAACTATTCGGCGCAGTTCCTGGCCTTCATCATCGCCAAGGCCGCGATCCGTCGCCCCGAAGGTCTGCTATTGCTGATGGAAATCACGATGGGCGGCTGGAAGCACGGCCGCGGTACGCCGCAACTGCTCGGTATCGACTGGCCCGAAATCTGGGACGAACCCACCGACGCCATCCGCAAGCGCCTTGGCGTATCTGCCTATGTCTCGCCGGTCCCGCCGGATCTGGTCGAACAGCTCGAGCGGGCAGGGATGGCGTAGCGGCGTCTAGATATCGAAACCGATCGCACGCGGATCAACCTTCGACATAGCAACCGCTGCTTCCATCACGATGCGATAGGCGAGGGCAGGATCGATCACCTCCTTCGCGTCGATGATCACGGTCTGCGCAGCGCCCGCGAAATACCAGCCGGTCATGATCGGATCTGCGTCAAGCGACCGGGCCAGTTCGTAAGACGACGCCCAGTGCTTCTTCAGGGCATCGATCGGCGCCTCATGCGGCTGATGCGATGCGTCGACACGCAGCACGCCGAACTCAGGTGAGCCTACAGTCGCGGACACATGCGTCACGATCTCGATGATGTCGTGCAGCTCTTGCGCACCGGCATGTTGCGCGCCGCCCGCGATCAGCTTCCATACCGATATCGGCGCTTCCAGCAGCGGCTGGTTGAGCTGGTCGCCGAAATAGTAGGTCGCGCCATCATTCGTTGTGACTTCCACGAGCGCGCCTTCGGGATTCAGCCGCCCCGCCTTGATCGCCTCGCGCACCGCGATCTGACAACCGAAGCCCGCAAGCGCGCCCAGCGCCGACAGCATCGTCTCGACGTGCACACGGCCCTGCGGATCAGACAGTTGATCCTCAAGATGGTCCCGCAACTTCGCGGAGATCTGGTCAGGCGTCATGCTACTCCCCCGGATCAAACGTGACGGGCAAAGCGGGGGGCGACTCAGCCCTCGTTCATCACGTCCATCTCGTCGTCCGACCAGCCGAAGTGATGGCCCAGCTCGTGGATCACCACATGCGCCACCAGCTCTTCGAGGGCGATGCCGGGCGTCGCCGCCCACTCGTCGATTATCGGCATACGATAAAGCCAGACCATGGGCGGAATCGTCGAAGGTGCGGAATGTTGTTCGAGCGTAAGGGCGACCCCTGAATACAGGCCGGTCAGCTCGTACGGATTCTCGATCTTCATGGCAGCGAGAGTTTCATCGTCCGCGAAGTCCTCGACCTTGATGGCCACAGCCTTTGCATGCGTTTTGAAAGGCTCTTCGAGCGTATCAAGCGCTTCGCGCGCCATCGCCGCGATGTCATCAAGGCTGGGCGCCTCGCCCCATTCCGTGCGTGCTTGCGTCGTTTCGGTCATCTCGAATCCCTGTGTCTCAACCTGTGTAATATGGGCGTGCCTGCGACCGAAAGGCCTGACCCCGCGTCCCGCACATAAAGGGGGGTTCCAATTTGTCGCGCGACAGGGTTTCTAGCCGTCCTGCCTATCTGGAGTTACGCCTTGTCCATGTCTTTCGAAGGCCTGCGCAATCTGTCCACCAGCTTGCGTATCTACCAACGGAATATCCAGGATCGTAAGTGGGAGCCCGAGGCTCCGTACATGAAGGAAGTCGTGAAGACGGGCGACATTTGCCTGCACTTCGGCGGCTCCGATGGCCGTCACTCATATCTGCTGTCACAACAGGTCGGCCCCAAGGGCGTCGTGCACATCTACGAGCCGTCGAATTACTCGTACAAGATCATGACGCGCCTGCTGCGCTGGCACAAACTGAAGAATGTCATTCCGCACAACGCCGCCATCGGTGCGGCTGACGGCACGATGCTCCTGTCTGTGCCGAAGAAGACCACAGGCCATATCGGCCGCGCCTATGGCGTCGTCACAGATCGCGGCGGCACGGCTTCCGACGAACTCCTCGCCACCGGCAACCGCACCGAATTCATCGACCAGCCGACCGCGGTTGTCTCGCTCGACAGCCTGATGGAAAAGGAAAAGCTCCCGCGCGTCGATTTCATCCGCTGCGATGTCGAAGGCGCCGAGATTCGCTTCGTCGAGGGCGGCAAGAAAACCATCGAGCGCGACCTGCCGAGCCTGCTGATCGAGATCCACCCGTTCTCGCTGCAACGTAACTTCGCCTCCTCGGGCGAGGCGGTGCGCGACTACTTCCTCAGCCTCGGCTACCGCATGTGGCAGCTCAACGACGACAACTCCCACATGTTCGAATCGACCCAGATCGACCCGAAACGCCGCTGGAAGGACTACTTCCTGATCCACCCCAGCCGCAGCAAGACGCTTCCCGAAGGCATGTTCAAGAAAGCCTTCGCGGCCTGATTCCGGCTATCCGATCTGACGCCAGCAATTGTCAGCAGGCTGAAGCAGGGCGGTTGCCCTCCGCGTCCTCACGCGCGATAAAGAGAACCTAACAGGAACTCTTCATCATGGCCCTGCTGGCGCCGTCGCCCGTTTCGCAAGCCTTTGGCGATCCCGTGCCCGCGGGCCGCGCCGCCGAGATCGTGCGTGGCGCACAGCGCATGCTGGCCGAACTGGGCCTTGCCTCGCTCACCGAAGTGTCCCTCGCCAATGGCCGCCGCGCTGATGTCATGGCCATCGCTTCAAAGGGCGAAATCGTCATCCTTGAGGTGAAGTCCTGCCTGCAGGATTTCCAGACCGACCAGAAATGGCCCGAATACGCACCTTACTGCGACCGGTTCTATTTCGCCGTCGACTGCGACTTCCCGAGGGATCGCATCCCAGACCACGCCGGCCTGATCGTCTGCGACAGCTTCGGCGGCGCCATTCTTCGCGAGTGCGCGCCATCTCCTCTTAACGCTTCCCGGCGCAAGTCGGTGACCTTGTCATTCGCGCGTCTGGCTGCGGCACGTCTCATGCGAGTGGGCGAGCCGGCGCCGTCCGTGTCCGAGCCTTCGATCGCCTAGGGTTACCGCTTCTATGACGCTGCAATATCCGCTCGCCCCCAACGCCCGCGCCGCGCTCGACAGCGAGGTGACGGCCCGCACCATTGCGGAGGCGCGCGAGCTCAACAAGGGCCCGGTCGAGCTCATCGCAGACTTCGTCCGCCCCACGCCCGCCGAGCGCGAGGAGATGCAGGCCAAGGCTGATCGCGGCATCGCGCGCGGCTTCGTGCAGCTCTACGAAGATGCGAAGGGCAATCCCGTCATCGCTGTTTCGTACTGGAAGCCCTCCACCGGCAAACCCAGGGCAAAACCGGTCCCCACGCCGAAGCCGCCCGCGCCGGCCGAGGACCACACCGACGACCTCTACTTCAACAAGCCCGGCGCGAAGGAAGCTGCCGCAGCGAAGAAGCGCAAGAAGCTGCCAGATCCAAACCAGCTCGACCTGTTCGGCGGCGATGTCCCCAAGCCTCCCAAGGGTAAGTCTGATACTCCGGGCAACGCCTGACGGCTTCACCAAATCGTCTCGCCATGCGTACAAGTCATTGATGCGATCGGATGGCGCTGGATCAGGCGGACAGGGCGGGTCGGCGCGCGAAACGCTGGCCGAGACAGATCGTGCACGCTTTGCCGATCTCCTCGTTCTCGTCGCCACCCGTCAGGATCGCACCGCTTACGCAGAGCTGTTCGGCTACTACGCCCCGCGCGTGAAATCCTACCTGATGCGTCTCGGCGCCGATAACGCGCAGGCCGAGGAGATCACGCAGGACGTCATGGTCACCGTCTGGCGCAAGGCCCAGCTGTTTGATCGCGCGCAGGCCTCCGTCTCGACCTGGATTTTCCGCATCGCGCGTAACCGTCGCATCGATGTTTTCAGACGCACCAAGAAGCCCGGCCTCGATCCCGAAGAACCCATGATCCTGCCTGCCGCCGCTGAAGCGCCGGACGCTCGCATCGAGATCATGGAAACCGAAACCCGCATCCGCGCCGCCATGAAGGACCTGCCCGAAGAACAGCTCCATCTCCTCCGCCTGGCCTTCTACGAGGGCCTTTCCCACCGCGAGATTGCGGACAAGCTGGATCTGCCTCTGGGCACGGTTAAGTCCCGCATCCGGCTCGCCTTCGGGAAGATGAAGGCGAGGCTCGAAAATGACTGATCCTGTTGCCGGCGGGCTGCGTATGCGTCTGCGTTCGATGGACAGGACCGGCACAATGCCCATCCTGTGTGTGTGGTCATGATCAAGGTAGTTTCAGCCCCTCATATCGATGAAACCACCCGCGCTGCTCTGGCGTCGGGCAGGGCGGAGCCGTCGCTTGGCCTGTTCATCGACACGCTGATGACGATGCGCGGCATCGATGAACCCGAAGGCGAAATCATCGCCGGCACGATCCTCGAAGCCGAGATCATTTCCGAACTCTCGCCCCACGCGCTCGACATGGTGTGGGCCGCAATCGAACGTGGCGCATCCCGGCCGAAATCCGGGCTCGTCTATGAAGACCTGAACCAGACGCCCGCCTTCCTGCAGGACGCCATCTTGGCGGCTGAGGAACACCGCGGCTGGGCTTATGGCGGCCCCGGCATCAAGCGGCTCGTGCTCGACATGCCCGGCGACCGATCGCCCCGCACCACAGTCAAAGGCGCAACCAAGATCGAAATCATCCGTATCGACGCCGGCACCAAGGTTCCCTGGCACACCCACAAGGGCCAGGAACTCTCCCTCTGCCTCGCCGGCGAATTCTCCGACCACAATGCCGTCTACGGCCCCGGCGATTTCTCCGTCTACGACGG
>Ga0116156_10001129_pt1 | contig 26896 bp, 15 predicted proteins | sample AD_UKC045_MetaG_FD_89891 | JGI IMG/M metagenome (GOLD analysis project Ga0116156, IMG submission 89891) | Active sludge microbial communities of municipal wastewater-treating anaerobic digesters from USA - AD_UKC045_MetaG | ecosystem: Engineered > Bioreactor > Anaerobic > Digestate | place: USA... | reverse complement strand
GCAACCACCACGGTCCGTGGTGCCCCGCGTCCCGCCGCACGCCCCGGAATCTCCCGTCACCGGTCGCTCGCCCCCCCGCCTCGCCGATTTTTTTGCCACGCGCACGTCTGCGGAAAGGACACGTGAATTCAAACTGAGCACGATCGGCGTCTTCGCCCAACACGCCCTGGTTTTCGGCGGTGGTGCGAATCCGTAACGAACCCAAGTGGAAGAAATCAACGGATTCGACGCGGACGGGGAAAATGGCCTAATCTCCGGAGCGATCGAACGCAATGCTGAACTCAGCCTCGGCGCTGTCGAAGACGAGATCCGTGCTCCACAGCGGCCCACCCACGTGCCTGCACGCGGACGCGGGGGGCCGTGCCGGCTCGGCCTGCGGCCGGTAACCGTCGGGGACGTAGAAGTACACGCGTCCCGAGACGCCCGGCATGCGATGGCAACACCCGGACAGCGTGCGGCGCTGTTCATCCCAGGCCAGCCGCTGGATCTCGTGGTAGCCGCCCAGCACGTGCATGTTGGTGGCGATCACCGCAGGCCGGGTCGGCAGGCGGTGGATGAGAAGAATCCGGGCGGTCCGCGGGGCCAGCGACACGGTCACGCGCTCCTTGTGCGTGCCCAGGAACTTCTCTTCCCAGAACTCGAATGCGGTCACCTCCGCGTCGGGAGGGAGCCCCAGAGAAGACAGCTCCACGATCCGCTCCTGCGCCTCGTCCTCGAAATTGAACACTCCCACCGCATCCCACTGTCCGGCCGCATTCTTGCAGTGCACGTGCCACAGGGAAGTCATTTCCCGCTCGAACAGATCCAGCGGCCGGGCCACGGGGTTGCCCGGCGGCAGGCACTGCTGCATCATGCGGATCCGCGGCGGTTCCAGCGGGCGGAAATCGTCGCTGAACGAGATGCTGCAGCCGCTCATCGTCATCAAGGACATCTTAAAGCGGGCCTCCTCGACGCTCGCCTTCATGCCCACACTCATGTCGCAGACCTCGCGGTGATACAGCCGGTCGTTGGCCCAGTAGCTCGCCGCCAGGAGCGGAGCGTTGGCGCGCTCCAACTGCATCCAACTCGCCAGGCCGGCGTCGCCCGTGTCCGCGCCGATGTAGGCACTGCTGGCCAGCCCGGCCGACAGCAAGGGCGGCGTCTGGCAGTAGCGGATCCAGGCTTCCGGCCCGGCACCTCGTCGGATCGCCGCCATGGCGCGGCGCAAAGCCGGCGAGCCGGCGATGAAGTCGATCTTGTAGTAGCGGGCCCCCTCGGACGACAGCCGGGCGAAGGTCTCTTCGATCCATTTCTCCGCGCCGGGATGGGAAGCGTCGATCAGGGTCATCTCCGGATTCGGCACCCAGAACCAGCGTCCCGTGGAGGCCGGCTGACCCTCGGCATTCTTGATCAGCCACTCGGGATGCTCGCGGAACAACTGACTGGTGAAGGCGACGTTCGTGGGCGCGATCCACAGGCCCAACTGCATCCCGTAGCGCGACTGCAGTTGCTCGCAGAGCCACTTCAGTCCGTGGGGAAACCGCTCGTTGGGGAACCAGTCGCCGCAGATGTCGCCGCGCTGCCAGCCATGATCCAGCTGGATCACCTCCATTCCCAGCGGCCGGAAATGCTTCGCGGCAATCTCCGCGTGGGCCAGGACGATGTCCTCGTTGATCCCCATGCGGATCGGGTACCAACTGCACCACAGCGCGTTGGCTCCCGTGCGGACCGGCTGGGGCGCCAAGGCGGCCACCGCGTCGCCGTATCGCTCCAGAGCGTCGTAGCGGTGCTCCTCGACCGAAAGCCACACGGGATCGACGGTGACCGTCTGGCCCGGCTGGACGACGCTGCCGAGGTGGAAGGCGGCCTCCAGGGATGTGCCCCCCGCGCCGGCCTGGAACCTGGCACTCAGCGACGGCGAGCCTCCCAGGGCCGACAGCGCGCCAAGCGCCAGTCCGCCCGGCGAGCCCCGCTGGGCCAAGGCCAGAACCCCGGAACTGCCGTACTGCTGCGCGCCAGCGCCCAGCGATTCTTCGTCGGGCGCGGGACGGCACGGCGGCGAGGCGCCCGGATAGCCCACGGCGGCCGGCGCGCGCATCAGGCCCACCAGGTGCCACCAGCCGCCGTCGCCTTCGGACAGACTGAGCATGTTCACCGTGCCGAGCGTGATGTCACTGTCGGTGTGGTTGGCAACCTGGGCGGCAACGACGACGGACGGACGGCCGTGGTAGACGCGGATACACCGAACGATTTCAACCCCTTTGCCCCAGCGCTGGCGGATTTCCATGCCGCTACCGATCGCGTCGGTCAGCGGGGCCGACTCGGCTTTCACTTTTTCCGGAGCCACGCTTTGACCGCCGACCGCGACGGCAAACCGCACCCGGCGCACGGCTGCGTCGACGCTGCCCAGCCAGGTCGCGTCCCAGGTCCCATCGGCCTCGTTCACAACGACACTCACACGGTTGTTGGCCAAACGCAGCGTGTCGCCCTCGCGGGCCGCGGTCACGTTCTCGCTCGCCGCGGCTTGTCCAGCGGCCTGCCGGGCGGCGGCGATGTCCTTGGCCCGACCGGGCCAGACGGCCGCCGCTGTCGCCAACCCCTGAAGCATCCGCCTTGCGCGGGCCTCGAGCCGCTCGATCTCGGCCGCCAGAGACTGGCGGTTCGCTTCGCTGAGTGCGTCCCATTGGGCGAAACGCTCCGCCAGTTGTCGCTGCCCGCGCTCGGTCGAATCCACGGCTCCTCGCAGTTCCGCGAACTGCGGATCGGTCCTCACGCCCAGCTTCTCCGCCAGGTAAGCCACCTCTTTGCATCGTGCGGCACTTCCGTCGAGTCCTTCCGCCGCATACGACTTGAGTTCCGCGGGCGAGATCGGCGGGCCGTAGACCTCGATCTCGTAAACGTCCGTGTGCGGGGACGGTCCGCCCGACCGCGTGATCGACAGGCGCACGGCACTGGTCTTCACCGGATCGAACGTGGCCAGCCAACTGGCCGATTTGGCGTCGGCGATCGTGGCTACGGTGCGGAACTCGTCGGGCTCGGCGCCGGCCACCTGGACCTGAGCGTCCTGGATGCCGTCGTTGCCGATCCGTTCGCCAAACACGGCTACGGCACTCACGGCTTGAGGGCCGGAGAACTCGAGCGTGATCCACTGGGGCGCCACCTGGCTGGGGGCAACACTGGCCACCCATTTCGTGCCGCGCTGGCCGTCGATCGCCCGGCTGGGCGAGTACTGTTCGCCCTCGGGCGTCAAGGCCGAGGAGGCGGTGGCATTGACGACCCAGATCCGGCGCATCTCCGGCGATTCCCAGTTGCCGGGGATCTCCCGGACTTGCTCGTCCGCCGCCGGTGCCAACGTCATTGACAGGCTCACCAGCCAAAACACCAAGATGCCGCCGATCCGAAGGGCCGGCGGTTGCAGGATGTTAGCAGGAGGAAAATGGGGGCAGGAAACAGAAGAGGCTGACAGAAAGACTGGGTGACAGAAAAATGAAGAGCGGAAACGGAGTAATTCTCTTCCGATCATTTTTCTGTCACCCCATTTTTCTGTCAGCGGTCTTTTTTTCTGCTTCTGGGGCCTGCCCAGCGGCATTTCTCCCACGCACCAAATTCACAATATAGGAGAGTCCCTGGAAACTGGCAATCATCTTCACGTTTTGAAGGCGCGCAGCTCGGTGACTCCAAGGCCGGCAAAGCTCCTGCTTGCCAGTCCACACGGTCGTCGGTTACATTGCAGAGCGTCATCTACCAACCTGAAGGAGTCCCGCCATGCGCCGAAACATTTTCCGGTTTGCCATCGTTTGTCTGGTTCTGGGTGTGCCGCTGACGGCGGCAGCACGGGACGTGTATGTCGCCAACACCGGCGACGATGCGAATCCGGGGACACGGGACAAGCCGCTGGCGAGCGTCACCAAAGCGGTCGAGGCGATGCGCGGGGCGGGACCGGGGACGATCTGGATCGAGCCAGGGGAGTATTACCTCGAAACGGGACTTGCCTTCGATGCCCAACACGCCGGCACGGCCGAACAGCCGCTGGTGCTGCGCGGCGTCCAACCGGGCCAGGTCCGGCTGACGGGCTCGCGCGCTGTGGGCAAGTTCCGCCCGATCACGGCCGCCGAAGCTCAGCCGCTCGTCTCGCCCGAAGCGAAACAGCACGTCCTGGTCGCCGACTTGAAAGAGCAGGGCTTCCCGCCGCTGAGACCGCTGCCTGACAAGCACCGCGATCATGGCCAGGAGGAGGTCGTGTTCGGCGATCGGCCGATGCAATCCGCCCGTTGGCCCAACGAAGGGTTCGTCGAGTTTGACAAGGTGATCGATTCCGGGGCGTCGGGCGTGACGCACTGGGTGTCGCGGGACGTCTACCGGCCGGGGTCTTTTCAGTTCCCCGGCGAGCGGGCGAAGCAGTGGGATTTCAGCCGCGGGGTCTGGCTGCACGGCTTCTGGTGCTACGAGTGGAGCGACGAGGTCTTGAAAGCGGCTTCCTACGACCCAGCCGGCGGCGAGTTGCGGCTGGCGGCCAAGCACGCCTACGGGATCGGCTCGCCGTGGCGCAAGGACTCGAAGCACCCGTTCTACGCCCTGCACGTGTTCGAGGAACTGGACCAGCCCGGCGAGTACTATCTGGATCGGCAGAACAACCGGCTCTACTTCTGGCCGCCCGGCGACGTGGCGAAAACGCCCGTCCGCCTGACGCTCTGCCGGCTACCGCTGATTCGCGCCGACGGCGCGGCCTACCTGACGATCCGCGATCTGACGATCGAGAACGGCTGCGACGCGGGACTGGTGATGAAGAACTGCCGGCACTGCCGCGTGGAAGACTGCGTGGTCCGTAACATGGGCCGCAATGGGATTTCCTTGAGTGGCTCTCACGTGGCGGCGGTCCGTTGCGAAGTCACGGAAGTCGGTTCGTCGGGAATCAGCATCCACGGTGGCGACCGCAAGACGCTGGCGCCCGGCCAATGCGCGATCGAGAATTGCCACGTGCACCACGTCGGCCGGTTGAACTGGGAAGGAGGGCGTTGTGCGATCCTGGGCGGTTGTGGAAATCGCCTGGCCAACAATCTCTTCCATCATGGCCCGACCGGCGCCGTCGCCTACGGAGGCAACGAGCACGTGCTGGAACTGAACGAAGTCCACAGCATGTGCATCCACTACGCCGACGTGGGCGTGTTCTACACGGGCCGTGATTGGGCCAGCCAAGGCAACGTCGTGCGGTGGAACTACATCCACGACGTGCCGGTCAAGGGAGGCAGCGGTTCGCAGGCCATCTATCTGGACGATTGCGACAGCGGCGAGACGGTCGTCGGCAACATCGTTTACCGCTGCGGCAACCGGGGCGTGCTGCTGGGCGGCGGGCGCGACAACACCTTCCGCGGCAACATCTTCATCGATCAGCCGATCGGCATCCACGTCGACGCCCGCGGCCCTCGCGGGATCGTCTTCGACCGGCCCGATTCCTGGAATCTCCTGGCCAAGTGCGAGGCGTTGGACTACCAGTCGCCGCTGTGGAAGGAACGCTACCCGCGGCTGGCCAAGACCATGCAAGAGAACCCGGTGATGCCGCTGGGCAACTCGATGCGCGAAAACATCCTGATCGGCTGCAAGAAGCCGTTCGACTTGAGGAAGGAGGTCGACCCCGATTGGCTTGACCGGACAAACAATGTCGAGTGGGACTTGAAGGACTTCCCCGATCTATTGGACAGCGGAACGCCGCCCCAACTGGTGCTCTCGAAGCTGCCCGCGATCTGGCAGAAAGTGCCCGGCTTCGAGCCGATCCCGATCGAAAAGATCGGCCCCGGCCCGCCGTAGAATTCACATTTGCCTGTGTCTATTGCGTCACAGCGGGCACGAGCCGCCGGCATTCCAACCGGAGGCGGGCAATCCAGGAAACCGTCTGGATGAGCAGACGCTTCCGGTGTACGATCGGGTGCTGGGAGGTCACCAAAGATGACAAGACTCGATGAAACGGAAATTACCAAAGCCATTCTGAACGTTTATCACGAGAACCTGCTGAAACGGATCGTCAGCGACGTCGTGATCGTCGGCGCCGGCCCCGCTGGCCTGGTGGCGGGCTTCTATCTGGCCCGGCAGGGAGCAACGGTCACGGTGCTGGAAAAACGCTTGGCGCCGGGCGGCGGGATTTGGGGCGGGGGCATGGGAATGAACGTCGCCGTCGTCCAACAGGAAGCGGTTCCGATCCTGGACGAAATGCGCATCCGCTATACGCCCAAGTCAGCGGGCTTATTCGCCGTCGACTCGGTCGAGTTGGCGGCGGGACTGTGCTTGGGCGCGCTGCAGGCCGGAGTGGCCATTTTCAATCTCGTGGCCGTCGAGGATCTGTGCGTGCACCAGGGGCGCGTCACCGGCGTGGTGGTCAACCGCACGATGATCTCCGGCGCGCTGCCGGTGGACCCGATCGTGTTGACCGCCCAAGCCGTAGTGGATGCCACGGGCCATGAAACCGTCCTGGTTGCGGCCCTTCGCAAGCGAGAACTCTTGCCGATGTCGGCAGACCGGAAACCCCTGGTAGAAGGCCCGTTAGATGCCGACGCCGGCGAGCGGTTCGTCGTCGAGCACGTGCAGGAAATCTTTCCCGGCCTGTGGATCGCCGGGATGAGCGTCTCGGCGACCCTGGGCGGGCCGAGAATGGGGCCGATTTTCGGTGGTATGTTGCTGTCAGGCCAGCACCTTGCCCAGCGCATCGGTTCGGGGCTGAAAGCGTAAAAAGCCGCACAGAAACCGTTCGTAGCTTGGAGCGAAGCGCCGGCCGGAAAGAGACTCGTGTGTGCGAGTACGTGTAGGAGTGCGGCAGGAGATCGGGCGAGAGCGGGCTGACCACGTACTCTTACACGTACACTTACACGTACTCGTACACTCCTCCCCGTGCCGCGTTAGTTCTGGCCCCCGCTCGAGCTGTTCGCTCCTGGCGCCGTCTGCCCGCTGCGCCAGCCGGAGCCAAACCCACGGCCGTAGCCGGCACCGCGACCATAGCCGGCACCGCGACCGTAACCAGCACCTCGGCCGTAACCGGCGCCGCGCCCCCAACCTGCTCCGGCGCCGCGGCCGGATCCGAGGGCAGCGCCGCCAAGTGCCGCCGCCGTCCCTGCGCCTCCGGCCCACACCGGTTGCAGCGTCTCGTCCCGGAGTTTCACGCTGCGGCCGTCGTAGGACAATTCCTGGGCCACGTAGTGTTCCTCTTTCATGTTCTCCGTCCGAAACGCCTTGACTTTGACGGCCTTGTCAGGGACCAGTTCCTTGGCGGCGAACTCGACCATCGCGGCCGGGCCGAGATGGATGTTCAGCGTCTTGCCCTTGGCGGTCTTCATCAGGAAATGGGTGCCCACAGGAAAACGGCCCGTGGTGTTCGCACACGGTTCGGTCTTCACTTCGAGCACCTTGCCGGACAGCGTAACGATCTCGGACGCGGTTCCGGTCCGAGCCACGCCCGACGGGGCCCCCGCGCCGCGTTGCGCCAGGGCTGCGGAAGCCAGCAGTCCCAACACGGCCAACGTCAACATCGACACTCTCATTTTACTCATCGCATCATCCTCCCTTCATTGGATTAAGAACAGTCCAGAACGCAAAGTAGCAAATGCAGTGCCAAGGGACAAATACGGGCCCTGTGCTTTGGCAAGCGTTGATTTCGTGCCAGTGGCACCTGGACGAGCGTGAAAAGACCGGGATTGCCGTGCGGTTGGCAGGGTGCAGAAATTGCGCGCTCCACGATCGTCGCTTTCGCCTGGGCGTGGTGCGAATTGCCGGGCATGCGGGTTGACAAGACGCGTGACAGGTGGTTTAATCGTGCAAGTAATTTGTTTTAGGTGGTAAACATTTCCATCTGGCGAGGCCAGAGATGAAACCGGGCCAGATCTCGCAACGACTGCAGCAGTTCGAGTCGCTGTGTCGCGAGCGCGGGTTGCCGCTGACGGTCCAACGTCGGGACATCCTGAAAACGATCCTGGAGCGCGACGACCATCCCTCGGCAGATCAGGTTTACGAGGCCGTCAAGGAGCGCATTCCGGGGCTCTCGCGGACGACCGTGTACCGCGTGCTGGACACGCTGGTCGAACTGGGCGTCGTCCGGCGATTGCACCATCCGGGAACCGGGGCCCGGTTTGACGGCAACCTGCAGCGGCACCACCATTTGGTGTGCCGCAGGTGTGGTTGTGTCATCGACATCGAGAGTGCCGGCCTGGACCAACTGAGGCTGCCGGCGGGCGAGCGGCGCGGTTTCGAGATCGAAGATTATTCCGTTCATTTCACCGGCCTCTGCCAGGAGTGTCTCCGGCGGAGACCCACGTAAGGAAAAGGAGAATTCGCCATGCACGAACAGAGTATCGCGTTGCTGAATCGGGCGGTCGCCGACGAGATGTCGGCGGTTCACCAGTACATGTATTTTCACTTCCATTGCGACGACCAAGGGTACGATTTGCTGGCGGGCCTGTTCAAGCAGACGGCGATCGAGGAGATGCTGCACATCGAGCGACTCGCTGAGCGGGCGCTGTTCCTTAAAGGCGACGTCGAGATGGTTGCCGTGGCCGAGGTGCAGAAGATCCACGACGTCAAGAAGATGCTGGAGTGTTCCCGGCAGATGGAGGAGGACAGCGCGAAGCTGTACAACCAGTTGGCCAACGAGTGCGGGGCGAACGCGGACTCGGCGTCGAAGAAGCTGTTCGAGGACTTGGTGGTGGACGAGGAACGTCACTACGACCAGTACGACCAGGAACTGGACAACATGGCCAGGTTCGGCGAACGGTACTTGGCTTTGCAATCCATCGAGCGGAGCAAGACCCGCGGGGCAGCGAGGCCGGCGGAATAGGCTGTTTCGGGCGGAAGTACGACACCCAACGGACGATGTCGAGGTGAGCGTACAAGGAAGGCGTCGCGGGCAGAAAAATGGGAAGACGAGTCTTTCTATGTTTCTGCCCCAATCTTTCTGCCCGTTCTTGAAATGTGCGATGGTCTGCCAAACCTTTGACTGGAGGTGAACCATGGAACGTACGCGTTTTTTTTGCAGCGGACCCTGGCTGGCAGCGGTCTGCTTCGCCCTGCTTGGGGGCGCACTGTCCGATACAGGCGTCGCCGGCCAACCGGCGGCCGAGGTGCCGCGAGACGAACTGGGGGCGGCAACCGTCGCGTATCAGGCGGAGTTGCTGGCCAAACTGATTCCGGAGGCCGAGGCGGTCAAAGCGACGTCGGCCTTCGATCCCGTGGTGTTTGCGGCTTACGTTCCTGAGGACAACGCGCTGACTGCGGAACGCGTGGCGCTGGGCCGCAAGCTGTACTTCGACAAACGCCTGTCGGCCGACGGCACCGTGTCCTGTGCGACGTGTCACGACGTGACGCGAGGCTTCACGGACCAGCTCCCCGGATCGCTGGGCATCGGCAAACAAGTCGGCAAGCGCAACGCGCCGACGACGGCGAACGCGGCCCTGCTGCAGACGATGTTTTGGGACGGGCGCTCGCCCAGCTTGGACCACCAGGCCAAACAGCCGATCCTGAATCCGATCGAGATGGGCATGTCGAATCCAGAGGAGGCGCTGAAGGCCATCGCCGGCGATGCGGAGTATCAGGAGGCATTCAAGAAAGCCTACGGGCGAGAGATGAACTACGAGGATCTGGGACGGGCGATCGGGGCCTTCGAGCGGACGCTCGTGTTCCTGGATTCTCCCTTCCGCCGCTTCATGGCCGGCGACGCGTCGGCCCTGTCCGCGGACGCCCAAGCCGGCTGGGAACTGTTCAACGGCAAGGCCCGCTGCGCGGCGTGCCATCCGATGACTCCCGCCAATCCGCTGGGCAGCGACCACCGCTTCCACAACATCGGCGTCGCGGCCCGGCACCAGGATTTCGAGGGCTTGGCGAAGAAGGCGCTCGTGGCTTTGGCGGAGGACTCTTCGGAGCAAAAGCTGGACGAGTTGGCCATCGGTACGGACCTGGGCGAACTGGGCCGCTTCATGGTGACCCGTAAGCGGATGGACATCGGCGCCTTTCGCACGCCGCTGATCCTGAACATCGGCATCACGGCGCCGTACATGCACGACGGCTCGCTGGCCACCTTGTGGGACGTGATCGACCATTACAACAAGGGCGGCGAAGCCAACTTGTACTTGGACGGGGGCATCGAGCCGCTGGCCTTGACCGAAAAGGAGATCGACCAATTGGTGGCGCTGCTGTTCTCGCTGACCGACGTCCGGTTTGCCGAACAGAATCAGCGGGAGTTCGAGCGGCAGCAAGCGGCGGCCCAACAGAACCGTCCCATCCGCGACGAGGGCCTGGCCCTGCGCCGGACGCTGCCCTTCGAGCAGCGGGTGATGGGCGCCAAAAAGAGCGATCAGTAACAAGGAGCAAGATCCATGACTATCTTCAAAAGCATCGAAACGAAGTACATGGAGGAGCGTGAGTCGTTCTTCCGCGGCTTGCAGAACCTCGACCGCCGCTCCTTCCTGAAGGTTTCGGGAGCGGCCTTGGCGGCGACCGCCGGACTGGCCGCGCCGCATTCCTTCCAGCCCGTGACGGTGGCAGCCGACGCCGGCGCCGCGGAGTCGAAACCCGCGTTCCGGTTCGCCTACATTTCCGATTCGCACCTGTACGAGCGCGACGTGAACGACCGCTTCGTGCGGGGACTGCTCCGTGCGGTCGATGACGTGAACAATCTCGACCCGCAGCCCGACTTTGTGTTCTACGGCGGCGATTTGGCACAGCTCGGACAAGTGAAAGAACTGGAAACGGGCGCCCAGATCCTGAAGAATCTCAAAGCTCCCCTGCGGATCATGGTGGGCGAGCACGATTGGTACCTGGACATGGGCCAGAAATGGCAGGAGTTGTACGGCGAACCGACGTACTCGTTCGACCACAAGGGCGTCCACTTCGTCGTCCTGAACAGCGTCGTGGAAGAGGACTTCTGGACCGCGCGCGGCATGACGCCGATGGAGCGGATGATGACCGTGGCCGGGCTGGACAACGGCCTGCAGAGCCCCTTTACGGTGGGCGAGGCGCAGCGGAAGTGGCTGCAGGAGGATCTGGCCAAGCTGCCCGACGACGCGCGGGTCATCGTCTTCTCGCATTCGCCGCTGTACAAGCTGTACAAGCCGTGGAACTTCTGGACCGACGACGCCGACGAGGTGCAAGCGATCCTGAAGCGGTTCAAGCAGGTGGTGGTGATTCACGGACACACCCACCAACTGCTGACCAACCGCATCGACAACATCTATTTCCACGGCCTGCTGGGCACGGCCTGGCCCTGGCCGTACGCGCCGGAGGGCATGCCGGAGTTGACGATCGAGATGAGTCGTCCCGATCCGTTCAATCCCAACGACGGCTGCGGCGACGGCGAGGTACACGTGCATCCGGACGGATTGGTGGACAAGGTCTACAACCTGTGGAACCGGAATCCGGTGACGGTGAGCCGGACTTATCTGGCGAGTTGGGGCAAACAAGACGTCCCGCCCAAACCGAACCGGCCATCCTACTGATCGCACACAAGGAGACAAACCATGAGAAACCCATCGCTCCGATACTGCGCCGGCGCCTCGTTGGCCGGCATGATCTGTTTTCTGTTGGTCGCCTTGATCGGCGGGTGTGCCGAGCAAGTCGCGCCGCCTCCGCAAACGGCCTCGGCTCCCGTCGAGAGCCCCCCGTCGCCCGCCCCTGCTGAGGCCGAAGCCCAACCGTCCCCCGCAGCCGGGCAAACGGCAACCGAGACGTCCACCACGTCCGACACCGCGGCGGCCAGCGAAACCGTGACCGTCGGCTCCTGTGACGGCGAGAACACCGTCACCGTCCCGAAGGAGCTTTCAGGCCAGCCGTTGGCTGACGCCCTGATGGATCAGTGGAAGCGGGACCATCCCGAGGCCAATTGGGTGACCGAACAGAAAGAGAAGCACGCCCTGGTGCCGCCTGCCGACAACTCCGACTTGCTGAAGGGCGGCCAAGGCAAGGATCATACTTACGGAAACTATACCGAACTCGACATTTTGACTTGGGCTCGCGAAACGGAGAAGTTTGCCGCCGAGGGCTCGCGGATCTTCCACAGCGCCGATGCACTTGGCAGCACGATTGCCGTGTCCTGCGACATGTGCCATCCGCACGCCGCCAACACGCACCCGGAGACCTATCCCAAGTTCCAGCCGCAGCTGGGACGCGTCGCGTTGCTCCGCGACATGATCGACTGGTGCATCGAAAACCCCGTGCGCGGCGAGCACCTGGATCCCAACGGCCCCACGATGCGGGCCCTGGAGGCGTACATCATGGCCCAACGCAAAGGCGTTCCGATGAACTACGGAAAGCACTAACGCCGTCAGCGGCCTGGACGCGAGACGGCGGCCCGCACACACCAGAGGCTGTGAGTCTGTCGTTTTCCCGCAGCACGGCTCTCCTGAACCGTGCTGATTCGCACGGTACGTCCGCGATGGCCGGCACGGCTCGGAGAGCCATGCTACTTTTCGGCGGCGATGCCCTTGCGGATTTCGACCCACTGGCCCATGTCGTCGATCACGCGGATCGCTTGGATGCCGGTGCTGGCCGCGTCCTGCCGTAACGTTTCGCTGGACACCCGGCGGAACTCGGGCATGTGCCGATACTGGCCACCGACCAAGGCGACGCCGCCGCGGCGCAGCACGCGGTACAGTTCGCGCATGGCTTTCGACCGGTCGGTCCAGATCAGCACGGGCCCCACGTCGGCCACCAGGTCGAACGACTCGGCCTCGAACGGCAATTGTTCGATGCCGCCGGCACGGCACGCAATGCGGTGTGCGAGCTTTTCCTTCTGCAGCCGCTGCCGGGCTTGCTCCGCGATCTCTTCCTTCGGATACAACGCCGTGATTTCCAGTTCCGTCCATTCCACCATACCGCGCTGTAACGCCTGGTCCAGTCCGCCGTCGCCGCCATGAATCAGCAGGGCCTTGCCGGCGATGATCGCATAGTCGGCCACAATTCGTCCGGCCAGCATGTCCGGGCCGCCTGCGAACGTCCGCGCCGCTTCGGGGGCCTGCGGTCCGACAATCTTCACCCACTGACCGCGTCCTTCCACCACGCTCGCCCCGGCAATGCCGGTCGCCTTGACGATCTTCTGGAGTTCCTCCGTCGAGAGCTTGTGTTGCTGAGGCGTGAACACGTAGCGCCCGCCGAGAATGGCCACGCCCGTAGGCTTCAGCACTCGGTCGACTTCGCGCAGGCACTTGCCCAGATCCGGGATGAACGGCAACGTGCCGCGACTGACGACCAGATCGGCGTAGTCGTCCGGAAAGGGCAATTCTTGTGCGTCGCCCTGCCGAAACGTGATCCGGTTCGCGAACCCGGCGTCGCGGACCGTTTTTTCGAACAGCGGTTGCACGTCTTCCGCGATGTCCAGGCCGACGATCTTCAACTGCGACCGTTTGGCCAGTTCTACGTCCAGACGGCCGGAACCGCAGCCGATGTCCAAGCAGACGCCTGTGCGGATTGAGCCGCACTCGCGCAGCATCCGCACGGCGGAAATCGCGTACGTATGGGCGGTCCGATGTTCGACGACCCACTGATACGCCTCTGCATGATGGGGCCCCCCGACGATCGTGAAACCGGCCGCCGATTCGGACCAGAGGATGTGGCCGGTGCGGCCACCGAGGAACTTGACGATGCTGTCCGCGTCGGGCTTGGAACTCAACGGCGCCGCCCAAACCGCTTCGCCGGAGGGGTACTTCCAGGCCACCGTGTGAGCGTCCGGCAGTTTCGATACCCGCGTGGCATCCCCGTCCTTTGTGTCCATGCCGACGACGATGTCCGCCTCACCGTTGCCGTCTTTCAAGCGGTTTTCGAGATCCTCAGTTGCCACGGCTCGGACCGTCACCGAGACTTCCGTGCGCCGCTGGTATTCCGCAGCGATGGCCGTCACCGGTTCTGCGGTCCTTTGATCGGCCAGCACGACGCAAGCCGCCCGCGGCAGCGGTTCTGCCGCTTGCGAACAATCCGTCTTCCACACGCACCAGCCGTACAGCAGTGCGACGACGCCAAACCACCTGCAACGATTCATGGTTCACCTCCGGAAACACAAGCGGCCTGCCCAATTCCTGTACGCGCACAACTTGATTGTATCCGACGTTGGTCTCTCTGTGTCCTCTGTGTCTCTGTGTTTCATTTCCCCAATACGCGATGGCTCGATCGGGGAAGTTGTTTCGGCCCGCATTGCCAAGGGCGGCCAAGACGGTTCGCTGCTCACCGATGACTTGAAAATCAGCAAGCCAGCGAGTCCCCGGTTCGTTCTGCTTCGGTGGGCTGGCCGGTGATGGCCGGCTTGTCCTCTTCCGGCTCGAGCCTGGGGAGCATCGCCAGGAAGAAGGCGGCTGACGCGACGCCCGCGACCAGGCCGAGGATGGTGCCCAATCGCGGGTTCAGTCCAAAGCCCACATCCTCGACCAGAATGTAGCTGGTGGTGACGACGGTCATGAACACGGCCGGAACAAAGGCCAGCCACCACCGGCTGCGGCGGCGGGCAAGAAACACGGCCCCGGTCCACAAGGCCACAGCCGCCAGCGTCTGGTTGGCCCAGCCAAAGTACCGCCAGATGACCGCAAAGTTCACGAAGTTCAGCGCCAGCGAGAGCGCGAACAGCGGAACGGCCAGGATGTAGCGGTTCACAATTCGCGATTGGGGAATGCGAAAGTAATCCGCCAGAATCAGCCGTCCGACGCGGAAGGCCGTGTCGCCGGACGTGATCGGCAGCACCACCACGCCCAGCACGGCCAGAATCCCGCCGGCTAGTCCCATGGTGGCGATGCACGTGTCGTGGACGACCGCGCCGGGACCGCCCGCGTTGAGCGCCGCGGCCAGTCCCTCGCTGCCGCCGTAATAGCCCTGGGCGACGGCGGCCCAAACGAGCGCGATCACGCCCTCCGAAATCATCGCCCCGTAGAACACCAGACGCATGTGCTTCTCGCTCTTCAGACATCGCGCCATCATGGGACTTTGCGTCGCGTGGAACCCGCTAACCGCCCCGCAACTGACCGTGATGAAAATCAGCGGCCACGCCGGCAACTGCTTGGGGTGCAGATTGTCGAGCGTGAACGCCGACATCGGGATTCGGCCCGTCAGCAGCGAGAAACCCAGTCCGGCAACCATGACCAGCAGTGCCAAAGCGAAAAACGGGTAAAACCGGCCGATGATCGTGTCGATCGGCAGCAACGTCGCGAGGACGTAGTAGACATAGATCGCCAGCATGACCAGCCACAGCCACGCCGACAGACCGAAGAAGGACGACGACAGCCACTCGCCTGCCGCAGGCCCGAACCACGCCCCGACGGTTTCCGTCGGCAGCAGTTCGACCAGCAGAAGTGCCGGGCCTTTCACGAACACCGTCCCCACCAGCAACATGAGCAGGAGGATGAAGAACGTCGAAACGTGCCTGGCGGCCGTGCCCAGGTAGTGGCCGATCAGGTCGGGCAAGCCCGCTCCGTCGTTGCGGATCGACATGGCGCCGACCAGGAAATCGTGTACCGCGCCGCCCAAGATGCAGCCGAACACGACCCACAGAAACACCTGCGGCCCCCACAACGCGCCCAGGATCGGACCGAAGACGGGTCCCAGCCCCGCGATGTTCAGCAGCTGGACCAGGTACACCCGCCACGTAGGCATGGCCACATAGTCGACCCCGTCGGCGCGGGCGATCGCGGGCGTGACCCTGGCCGGATCGGGCTTGACCGTGGAACTGGTCAGCCGTCCGTAGAAAACGTACCCTGCCACCAGCAGCACCAGTCCGCAAACAAAAGCAATCATGCCGGCCTCCGATCTTCGCTATCAGCGGGGCAAGACTCGTCTCAGTCCAGTGATTATTGCAGCTTGTCCGACCCGCTGCAAACCCCGCGTCTGCCGGCCGCGATTTTGTGGCGCGGTGTGGAATGCGGCCAGACCGAAGAGTCGGCCTGAACGCTGTCACGCCTCGACGTACCGATCGCGGTGGAAGGTGAACAACAGGGCCGCGAGAAACGCCAAGCCGCCGGCCAGGTAGACGAGCGAGAATGCGGCAAAGCCGTACGACAGCCCGTGCTCCCGGCCGAAGAGCGTGCGGCAGTTGCCCAGCAGCCAGGACGAAGTCGAGCCCACGAGGAAGCCGACCATCACCATCATGCTCACGGCCGAAGCCCGGTAGCGCGGCGGGACGACGTCGAACAACGTGGCCTGGGTGTTCGACTCGCACAGCCCGCGAAACAGACCCATGCCGGCCATCGCCGCGCAGGTGACGGCCAGCGTGCCCCCCAGTCCCACGGCCACGATCAGCGGCGCGGCCAGGAGCATCGAGCTGGTCTGGAGTTGCAGCCGGAACTGCGGACGCCGCAGCACCATCACGTCCGATACGCGCCCGCCCACCAGCACGCCGATCATCGCCGCCAGGTGATGGTAGAACATCGAACTCCAACCGGCCTCGGTCAGCGAGAGCTGGAATTTCTCCTCCAGGAAGTTCGGCGCCCACACCAGGTAGGCATTGTTCACGAACACGATCGCCGTGAATGCGACCGTGGCCAGCAGCGCCGTCGGCGTGCGGAAGATGACCCCCAAGGCCTCGACCGGCCCCACCCTGGCCGGCGACTGGCCCGACGGGCCGTCTTCGCGCGGGGCTTCCTTCAGCCGCCACACGAACACGCCTCCCAACAGGATCCCGAACCCGCCGAAGACGTAGAACGCCGATCGCCAGCCCCAATGATCGGCGATCCAGCCGCCGAGGAATCCGCTCACCATCACGCCCAGATACAACGAGGCCTGGTGGATCGACAACGCCAGGGCCCGCGTCCGCTTGTGCAAGGCGGCCAGCAGCGAACAGGCGGCCGGCGCATAGAACGACTCGCCGCCCGCGGTGGCCACGCTCCGGAAGGCCACCAACCCCGACAGCCCGCGCACCGCCCCGGTGAACATCGTGGCACTGCTCCAGAACACCAGGCTGCACGTGATGATCCACTTGCGGTTCCAGATGTCGCCCAGGTACCCGGCGATGGGCATCATCAGCGCCAGCGTAAAGAACAGCACCGAACCCACCATGCCCAACTGCTCGTCGGTCAGTTGCAGTTCCTGTCGGATCGACGAGAGCACGACCCCGAAAATCGCCCGGTCGCCTTGATGGAAGAAATAGGCCAGGAACAGCAGGCCCAACAATTCCCACTTGTAATGCTTGTGGTGACCGTACGCCGCGCTGACGGCATCGGCGGGAACAGGCTGTTCGTCCGGCGGGTTCGACATCGCTTGGCTTTCTCCATAATGTGTCATGCGGACCACCGTGGGGCTGGCGCCGCCACGCTCGCCAGATTCATGTCCCCTTCGCCGCCAATGCCCGTTCGATGGCCAGGGCCACGGGCGAAGGTGCGTCGCTGGTGGCCCGTTGCCGTGGCCCGACCTCTTCCATCGTCTCGTGCAACAGATAACACGCCTGGTCGTAGCTCATGCCGGCCAGTTCGGCGATCAGCCGCGTGCCGCGGTCGATCAGCTTCTTGTTACTCGTTTCCACGCAGATCATCCAGTTGCCCGACACGCGGCCCAGCCGGGCCATGGTCGCGGTCGATAGGGTATTCAGCGCCAGCTTCACGGCCAGCCGTGCCCACAGGTCCACGACGGAAGCCGGCCAGCGGCACGCAACGTGGTACCGTTCGGCGTCCCAGGCGGGGGGCGCAACCGGACCGATCGACGCAGCCGCCACGCGCGGCCAACCGGTTGCCAACTCGTTGATCCCCCGGCACAACGGATCGTCGGCTGCGGTGGCCCTGTTGGCTTCGTCGCCCACCAGGATCGCCAGCAGGGCCGAGTCGGGCCTCTCGCTCCGCGCGGCATCCGGTTCGCGCCCGATCTGGAACTTGAGGATCTCCGCGTTGTTCAGCTTGGGCGGGTTGGCCTGGATCGCCTCCGAGGCGCCCAACTGCCGGTAAGTCTCCGTGTCCCAGTTCAGCCCGCGGGCCTCGCGCCGCAAGACTTCGCGCCAAGCCTCCGCCGTGTCGCACGTCGGGTTCTTGACAAATGCCCAAGACGGGACCGACACGCGGTCGTCGCACTTGCGGAACGGCGGCAGACGGAACGTGGGCGCCCGCTCCGTGGTGTCCGTCAGCACGTCGAGCAGGAACCGATCGGTGAGGTACGTAATCAACCCCTGGCGGCGATAGATCTGCTCCTCGAACTCGACCACTCCGGCCATCGCCGCCACCGCCTCGGGTTGCGACAGTTGCTTCAGCAGGTCGGCAAACATCAGCGGGTAGTCGGTGGCCGCGTGCGGCTCGACGCCCAACTCCGCAAATTCGTCGGGCGAAAGCCGCTCCCGGAGCAAGCGCACGATGGCCATTTCCAGGGCGCCGCCGAGCACCAGCAACTCGATTGTGGTGGCCTGCATCCGCGTGGACCCGGCAATCGCCATCGGTCCGGTTGCCAGGTCCAGCTTGGTGATGCGCGGTTCCTCGATCACTTGGCGCGACCGTTCCACGCGTTCGACCAGCACCGGGGCCGGATTGTTGAAGGCGAAGAACACCGCCGCGCCCACCTCCAGGGCCTGCCAGGCGGTGCCGATTACCGAGGAGGTTTCGCCCCCTTCGGTGGTGGCCACCAGCACGTCGCCCGCGCCCAGGCCCAGTTCCGTGACCTGGTGCCGGCCGAAGGTGGTGTAGTCCTCGAAACCCTCGACCGAGCGGATCAGTGCGTGGTCGCCGCCGGTCATGATGCTCACCGCGCAGGGCTCGAAATCGGCCAACCGCGCGCCGAGCTGAGGACGGCTCGTTTGCAGCTCCTGCCAGAATCGGCGCCAGGCAGCCTCCAGCAGGATGCTCAGCCGGCCCGTGGCTCCGCAGCCGGAGAAACAGATCCGATGCCCGCTACGGGCCGCCTCGGCCAGTGCATCGACCAGTCGGGCGAATTCCGCCGAGCCGAACACCCGCTGGGCCACCGGCAGGATGTCAGCATCGACGCTGGCCAGCATGCGGATGCCGGCCGCGACGTCGCCGGCCACAGTCTGCGAAAACGTGGCCGTTTTCGGGTTGGAACACTCGGTCGGCAACGAGCCCAGCCGGAAGGCGTGCTCGTGAGCCAGAAAGTACTCGGCTTTTTCTCGTGCGGTGGACATAAGACTCTCGTTTCACAAAAAATGTCGATCGGGGCCTGGTTCTCCTCACATCGAATGCACGCGACGAGCGAAACCGTCCGGCCGCCTCGTCGTCGAGGCAAACGTTCAGCGTTGGGCGTCGGCGATATCGATCACGTAGACCTGTCTCGAACCCTCGTGCACGGAATTGAACGCCAGCATCCTGCCGTCAGGCCGCCAGCGCGGGTGCAGATCGCAGCGCGAGTACGTTTCGCGGTAAATCTCCGGCACGAAAAAAGTGCCCAGCGGCAACACGGCGTGATCCGACATGCGGAGCACCATCAACTTGCGTTCCCCCAGCCGGTCCGGGTAAGTGTCGGTCGCCATCCACTTGCCGTCGTCGGAAAAAACGCCGTGGCCGTCGAAATCCAGCAGCCCGCGTCCCACGCGTTGATAGTCGGACTTGCCGACCGTGAACAGCACGTGACTGTACACCGCGTCGTTGTACTTGGCGGTCACCATCAGCCGGTCGCCGTCCAGCCAGTTGAAATGCGAGCCTCCCCATCCGTCCGGGAAACAGCGCCGCACATCGCTGCCGTCGCGGTTGCAGGTGAACGCCGTCGTCTCCCACTTGCGCACCACCGCTTGACCGGACAGGTTCTCCACGCTCCGCGCCAGCCAGAAGATCTTGGAGCCGTCGCGGCTGAACACGGTGTGGCAGAAGTAGGCTAACGCCTGGGGATCCTTGACCTGCGGCATCCTGTCCCGTACGGAGGCGATCGTCACAATCAGCTTCGCCTCGCCGCTGTCCAGATTTACCAGCCACAGTCCGTCGTCCGTCGGCCAGGTGACGTCGCGGCGGGCGTCTTGGCCGTCGCCGCCGTACCCGTAATCGGGACGCGTCAGGCGGAGCCGCGCATAGTTGATGCTCACCGCCCACTTGCCATCTGCCGAGACGGCGCTCACCGGATAGGGCACGACGCGCCGTGTCTTGGTGGCCATGTCGAAGATCACGGACACGAACTTGCCGTCCACCAGGTCGTTGAAGATGAACTGCGTCTGCGGCGCTGTGGCCAGCCAGTGCGCCATCGTCGCCTCCTGAAAATTCCAGCAACGCGTTTCGGTCAGCGGCAGGAAGCGGTTGTTGTCTTGCATGTCCACCACTCCGAGCACGGCGACATCTTGCTCGGTCGGCAGACGGTTTTTCACATCCGTCTGGAGCACCGTGGCGTAACGCCCGTCCGCGCTCCAAGCGTTGATGGCGTAGTAGCTGGCGAAAAGGTGCTCGTGGGGACCCGACGTGATCGCCCGCGGCTTCGAATAGGCCGGAAACTCCCCCCCACTTGCGACGCCTGCCACCAACGCCGCGATAAGCAAAATCAGACTTCTCATGCTGCATCCTCCCGTGTCTAGTTGGACAGTGCCGCTCTGGCGTGAATCTGCGATAGTACAAGCACGCAGCGCAAGCCAGTGCCAGCGAGGGTAAACTATTCACGCACTCGCTGCAAACGCAAAGGCAAACGGCAGGCATCAGCCCGCTGGTGCTTGGGGCGCCAACCGGTACCCACCGCTCGCGCGCAGATCTCACTCACGGCAAACAAGGCGGGCGACAGGGAAACGCCGATAAACCGGCGGGCTAACGCCCGCCGCTCGCCGGATCGTCTGGATCGCATGATTGTCGTCACTTTGCCGCGTAGTGCAACTCCAGGGTTAGCGGCTCGCCCGGCTCGCGCAGCGTCACCGAGTCGGCGTTGAACGTGTCCAGGGGCTTGCCGCCGAGCGTCACCTGCTGGATGGGTTTACCTTCGGGATGGCGGACGAACACTTGGATCTCCTCGGGCGGATTGCGAGTCGGCGGGGTCAGTTGGACCGTCATGCGGCCCTGGTCCACGGCCGACTGGATCGTGTAGCTCACCGGACCGAACATGGTCGGCGCGTTTTGAACTTCCACGCACTGCCCCTGTTTCAGCCAGTGCTGCGGCGCCGCCTGGGCCAGGATCAGACGCTCGCCTGCTTCGCGCACGAGCATCATCCGCAACAGTTTCAGCTGCTGGGTGCCTGAGCGGAGATGCGGCAGCGTCGGCGCATTGCCGCCGGATTCGATCCGCGTACATTCCACGCTGCTGTACGTGCTGTGCGACATGCCGTAGGCCAATGAGCCGTACAGGCCGAGGATCGCTTTCTTCGGCTCGCCGCGCTTGAGCATTTCCAGCCAGTAGCCGTAGGTGAAGCCGTGGTCGATATCGTCAAAGAACGTACACGTGCCCGCGCACAGGCCTCCGCGTTGCTCCAGAGCGCTGATCAGCAACGTGGCGTGGGGATCGCCGGCCGGAAGGAACTCGGTGTCCAGGATCAAGCTGGCGAACAGGCTGTAGTAGCCGGTCGAGCCATAATTGGCCCGCTCCAGCCAGGCCCGCGAAGCGGGCAAAATGGGCAGCAGTCGCTGACCTTCGTGTTCGAACACGGACCGCCGCATGGCCGCTTCGATGTCCCGGCGATAGGCGGCGGCTTCGGCAGCCGCTCGTTGCGCGTCGGCCTCGCGTCCGACCGTGCGCAGGCAGCGCGCCCCGGCCTCCAGCCCCACGCACAACGCGGTGTCTGACAAGAAGCTGAAGTCGGGCTCTGGATAGTCGCCGCTGGGCTGGTACTTGATCATCCCGTAGTTGGGCGCGCCAGGCGTCTGTCCCTCCTTCTCCTTGGCCCGCCGGGCAATCGACCAGTTCGCGATCCGCCCGATCGTGTCGGCCGCGCGCGCCAGCCACGCTTTATCCTGCGTATAGCGGTAGTGGTCTTCCAAGGCCACCAGCAGCGTGCCCGAGTCGGACAGCCCGAAAGCCGTTTTCAACTCGCCGTCCGGCTGGACCAGCGTGCAGATTGAATCGAGGTACTTGCCCGCCTCGTCCGGGTAACCGTACATGTCGAAGGCCCGGCAGGACTGGATCGCCGCGATCCCCCACACCAACTCGTAGAAGCCCGATCCGTCATGGGGAAAATAAAGTTCGCCCTCCTTGTCCACGTTGGTGAACAAGTACGCCAGCCAGGCCCGGTGGGCGTCGTTCACCCGCTGTTCGGGCACGCGAATCGTCATCGCCCGGCCCAGTCGATCGCGCCAAGCCTGAGCCGCCTCGCCCAGGCAGCGGTCGAACTCTTGGGGCTCCATCGTTTCCACGCCGTGAAAGCCACCACAAAACGGCAACTCGGCGCGGCGTGTCCGCTTCTCGAACTCGGGCGAATCCTTGGTGATTTCCGTGTCGGGCACGATGCCGTCGCGGGGAATCCGCAGGCACAGACGCCGCTCCTCGGCCGGGGCCAGGTCGAACTCCCAGCTGCCAAGCGGCACGACGCGCTGCTTCCTTCCGCACACGGCCTGCTGAGCCAATTCGACTCGGACCCCCGCGTCGGTCGAGTTCTTCATTTCCATTCCCACGTAGGCCCACAGCCGGCCGTCCGGGTCCATGCGCTGCGACCAGGCAAACAGCGTCTGGCGGTACTCGACGCCCTGAAACGTGAACGGCACGATGACCATCGGCAGGTAACCGTCGATCAATCGCTTCGCGTCCGGCGGATTGCCGTGCCCGTATCGCGTCTTGGGCGTCTGCTTGCCGAACAGGAAGTAGATCGTCGCCTTGTTCTCCGGCGCCGCCCAAGGGTAAGCCTCGCCGCGGCCCGGCTGGTCCATCTGGTAGTTGTTCAACTCGATCTCGCCGCCCGCGGTAACCACGAACTCCCGCGCGCTTTCCAGCACCCCCAGCGCCTCGCGGGGCGACTGGAGCATGGGGTAGTGCCGCGCCACCGACTCGAAGGTCGGATCGTGCGGGGCCGCTAGCTCGACCTGGGCCACAGGGTCTGGACCGCGGTGCATCTTCTCCGGGGGAATCTTCCAGGGCTGGGCCATCGACCCGTCTGCCAGCAGAATCCACGCAAAGACCGTAACCAGCCAGCCAATTCTTGCGACCATGTCAGTGCTCCTTGGGCAGAGGGGGGAATCCGGTGGGTAGCCCGATACAAGATTCGCAATTGCGACATCCGCGACGATTGTACACAATAGGTTAGGCTTCGTGAACGCCTAGCGAGATCATTGGCATGTCAAGAGTCCTCCGATGCGCATGTGGATATCAATGGCTGGCGGCAGCCATTGAGCTATCACCGACGGCGGAACGCCCGGTGCTTTGTCCCTGCTGCGGGGCGCTCGTGGACACGCTGTCAACGCGCGGTTCGGGGCCGGATCCGCGCAAGTTTGAAACGGCCGGCGGTTCCTGGCCGCCGTCGTCGCTCCCGGAGACGCTTTCCCATCTCCCTGCCGTTGCGGGCTACGAGATCAGAGGCGAGTTGGGGCGGGGCGGCATGGGCGTCGTCTACCGCGCGTTTTCCGCCAAACTGAATCGCACCGTGGCGCTGAAGACGTTGCCGCGAATCGATCCCGTTGCCCTGCAGCGATTCAAACAGGAATCGCGCGCCCTGGCCGGTGTGAACCACCCCAACCTGGTCACCTTGTACGAGCTGATTTCGGACGGCGAAACATGGTTTTTCTCGATGGAGTTGATCGAGGGAGTCGGTTTCTTGCAGTACGTCCGATCGGGCATCGGTGACGGCCAACCGGGTGCGCACGCGGCCGCAGCGGGCGGGGCGCTCTCGCCGTTGCAGCTGATTCGCCTGCGCCGCGGCCTGACGCAGTTGGTGGCGGCGGTTGCCGCGCTCCACAAAGCCGGGGTGCTGCACCGGGACATCAAGCCCTCGAACATCTTGGTGACGGCCGAAGAGCGGCTGGTCCTGCTGGATGTCGGCCTGGCCGCCGAGTTAGGAGGCGCGGAAGCCTATTTGAGTTCCGACGGCGGCCTCGTCGGCACGGTGGCTTACATGTCGCCCGAACAGGGTTCCGTGGACGCCGTGACGCAGGCCAGCGACTGGTATTCGGTGGGCGCGGTGTTGTACGAAGCGCTCACCGGCCGCGTGCCGTTTGCCGGCGGCCCGTTGGACGTGCTGTTCGAGAAACGGCAACGGGACCCGCCGCCGCCCAGCACGCTGGTCGCGCCGGTTCCGGAGGACCTCAACCAACTGTGCGTAGACCTGCTTCAGCGGAACCCGGCGGATCGTCCCGGTGCGGAAGAAATCCTGCAGCGGCTGATCGCGGTGCCGGCCGAGACGTCCCCGCTCGGCTCGGACGCTGGGACGAGTGCCGAAAAGGTGCCGTTGGTGGGGCGCGAGGAGCACTTGGCGAGCCTGGAAGCCTGCTACCGGGATTTGGAGCAAAGCCAGCCGGTGCTGGTTCTCGTGCATGGCAACTCGGGCATGGGCAAGAGCACGCTGGTTCAGGAGTTTTGCGACCGCGTTCGGCGACGGGGCTCGGCCGTCGTCCTTTCCGGGCGCTGCTACGAGCAGGAGTCCGTGCCCTTCAAAGCCCTGGACAGCCTGATCGATGCGCTTTGCAATTTTCTGCGGAAACTGCCGCGTGCGGAAGCGGACGCGTTGATGCCGCGCGACATTCAGGCCCTGGTGCGACTGTTTCCCGTGATGGGGCGAGTCGAGGCGGTTTACGACGCGCGACGGCGGAGCCTGGATGTGCCGGACCAGCAGGAGTTGCGGCGCCGGGCGGTCAGCGCACTCCGCGAAATGCTGGGGCGAATCGGAGACCGGCGGCCCTTGGTGCTGGCGATTGACGATCTGCAGTGGGGTGACGTGGATAGCGCGCTGATGCTCTGCGAGTTGTTCAAGCCGCCCGACGCCCCGCTGTTGATGTTCATCGGGGCCTATCGCGCCGAGGACGCCCAGACGAGCCCGTTCCTGCGGGCGTTGCGCGAGTCCGAGCGGCGCGGTCTGCATCGCTTGAATCTCCGTGAACTGGAGGTGGGGCCGCTCACCGAGCCCGAAGCCCAGAGCCTGGCCGTCGTGCTCCTTCGGCGACAAGGCGACGCCGCGGCACAAGCGGCGACGATCGCCCGCGAGTCGGGCGGCAGTCCCTTCTTTGCCTTGGAGTTGGCCCGCTACCTCCACGCCGCCGCGCATCAACCGGTTCAGACCGTCGACCTGGAAACGGTGCTGCGCTGCCGCCTGCAAACGCTGCCCCCGCCGGCGCTGCGACTGCTGGAGACGGTGGCCGTCGCCGGCCGGCCCACCAGCCAAGAGGAGATCCTGGCCGTGTCCGGGTTGCTCGCGGACGGGCCGCAGCTGCTGGCTCGATTGAAGGCGGAGCACTTGATTCGCGTCACGGGCCACGATCAGCAACCCGAGTTAGAGACCTATCACGACCGCATCCGCGAAGCGACCTGCGGGCAACTGGAACCGGCCGCCAGACAGCAAATCCATCTTCGCCTGGCCCAAACGATCGAAGCGTCGTTAGGGGCCGGCCGGCAGGGAGTGCTCGAACTTTGGAACGCGGATGGCGGCGCGGCACGGCACGGGGAGGAATCGGCACTCGGCCCGCAGGATTGGCAGCGCGTCTTCGACCTGGCGTTTCACTACGATTCGGCGGGCGATCGCGAAAAGGCGCTGCTGTACAGCCTGATCGCGGCGGAACAAGCGAGCCGGCAGCACTCGTTGCAGATCGCGGTGCAACAGTACCGGATCGCTCAGCGCGGCGTGGCCTCGCGCGAGGCCGCCACGCGGCGCCGCGTGGCGGAAGGCCTGGGCAGCGTCCTGATGCTGCAGGGACATTACGCGGAGGCGGAGCAGGCGCTGGCGACGGCCAAACGCGAGGCCGCGCACGCGCCGCCCGCCGTCCGCGCCAGAATCGAGGGGAAACTCGGCGAACTGGCCTTCAAACGCGGAGACATGTCGGCCGCACGAACCGCCATCGAAGACGCCTTGCACTTCATGCGCCGCACCGTCCCCCAATCCCAATTCGCCCTGGTGCTGTGGCTGCTGTTCGAAATCGGCGTTCAGGTGCTGCACACCTGGTTCCCCAAGACCTTGGTGGGACGCCGCAGTCTTGACGGGGCAGATGACGAGTTCGTCGTCATCCGGCTGTACAGCCGGCTTGCGTACGTGTACTGGTTCCTGTCGGGCAAGCTTCGCTGTCTCTGGACGCACCTGCGGAATCTCAACTTGTCGGAAAGATACGCTCCCACCTCCGAACTCGCCCAGGCCTACGCCGAACACGGCCCAGTGATCAGCCTGGTCCCGAATTTTCCCAGGGCCTTTCGCTACGTCGAAAGATCGCTGGAAATCCGCCGGGAACTGGGCGATGTGTGGGGCCAGGGGCCGTTACTGCACTACTATGGCATCGTGCTCTACGCAGCTTCGCAATTCTCGCGGTGCATCGAGAAATGCCAACAGGCGATCGACCTGTTGGACCGCACCGGCGATTTCTGGGAAGTGAACATGGCCCGCTACCAGGTCGCTGCCAGCTTCTATCGTTTGGGCGACCTGCAGCGCGCCCGAGAGGAAGCCCAGAAGATGTACCAGTCCGGCCTGGAACTGGGAGACGTACAGGCCTCCGGCTTGGCCGTGGACATCCTGTCCAAAGCCAGTTGCGGAAAGGTGCCGCGCGAGATGATCCAGACCGAACTGGACCGCCCGCGCGGTTCCGATGCGCAGACGACGTCTCAAATCCTGCAAGCGGAGGGCGTGCGTCTGCTGGCCGAAGACGATTTCCGAGCCGCCGCCGCCGTCTTCCGACAAGGTTGGGAAATCGCCCGCCGGGCAGGAACGAAGAACACGTACGTCATCCCTTGCCTTCCCTGGTTGGCTACGGCGCTCCGCCGGGAAGCGGAAAGCATACGCCAGACGAATCCGGCCGAGAGCCGCCGCTTGCTGCTGCAAGCACGGCAGGCAGCGATCCGCGGTCGCCGGTTGGCACGCAAGTTCCGCAACGACCTGCCCCACTGCCTCCGCGAACTCGGCCTCATTTCCTCTGCCCTCGGCCGCGATCGCGCCGCACGGCAGTTCTTTCACGAGAGCTTGGCGGTC
>Ga0116156_10001127_pt1 | contig 26927 bp, 34 predicted proteins | sample AD_UKC045_MetaG_FD_89891 | JGI IMG/M metagenome (GOLD analysis project Ga0116156, IMG submission 89891) | Active sludge microbial communities of municipal wastewater-treating anaerobic digesters from USA - AD_UKC045_MetaG | ecosystem: Engineered > Bioreactor > Anaerobic > Digestate | place: USA... | reverse complement strand
TGCGTGTAAAAAATTCTTTTTAAAAATGGTCGTCTTAGATGATGAGAAAGATATTGGCCATTTTATAAAAGAATTTTTTACACGCAGAGGTTTTGATGTCCATACGGCTTTGACGGCGAGAAGCGCTATGGGTTTGGTTAAGAAAATAAAGCCAGATATTGCGTTATTAGATATACGCTTATCGAAAGGAAAGATGGATGGTGTGGATGTTTTAAAATTTATTAAGAAGAAACAGCCGCATTGCTGTTGCGTGATGGTGTCTTATTTGGATGATGACAAACTCATTCGAGAATTAAAAAAAATAGGAATTAAGGATTATTTGATTAAGCCATTAACATTTCATAAAATTGAACGAGTCATCAAAAAGATTACCGCTAAAATACGCAAAAGAAAAAAATAATGGCGAATCCTTTATCGAGCGAAACGCAGATTTATCAAAAAATAAAAAATGAAAATATTGTGGTCCATCCTTTGGTATGGGAGCTCATGGATCATCATATCGGCAATGATATTCAAGCGGTGCAGTTTATCGCAGGAAATTATGTCGTGTCTAAGAAACTGGAAGATATTCCAGCGGAAGATGGCAAGAAGATATTAGCGCGTTGTGAAGAGATGCGAAAATTCTTAAAAAAATTGAAAGAGGCGACAAAAAAGGATTAAGTGTTGTGATGGCTAAATTGCTTATTGTAGATGATGACCACGATACTTGCGAATATTTGAAAGAATTCTTTGAACAGAGAAAATGCCTTGTGGTTATTAAAAATTCTGCGCCAAGCGCGTTACTTTTTATCAAAGCAGAAAGGCCCGATATTGTTCTTTTGGATGTAAGATTGGGAGAGGGGCAGCAGGATGGTTTAAGTTTTTTGCAAAATATTAAGAAATTTGATGCCACGATTAAAGTTGTTATCATGACAGTCGCGTCTGATGATCAAGCGCGGGAAAAGGCTTTTGCCTTTGGCGCCGATGATTTTATTCAAAAGCCATTTCATGCGGCATATTTGGAAGGCGTGGTAAGTCAAAAAGTCGCGGCTTTAGCTCAAGAAAAGAAAAAGTCTTTGCTGTTGCCTAAAATTTTAATTGTTGATGATGAAATGGAAACGCGTCAAACGCTTCGAGATTATTTATCTCGTCGTGTAGAATGCGAAATCCTTGAGGCCTCGAGCGGTTATGAGGCCATTGAAAAATTAAAAAAAGAAACAATAGATCTTCTTTTAACAGATATGAAAATGCCTGGAATTCGCGGAACAGAGGTTATGGAACAGGCGCGCGCTATTTCTGAAGATATGCCGATCATTGTTTTAACAAAATGGGATAGCGCCCAGATGTCGCAACAAATGAAAGACTTCGGCGCAGAATATATTCCTAAACCATTTTCTTTAAAGATTGTTAAATCAAAGGTCGAAGAAAAATTAAAATCTATTGGGAAATTTTTTATAAAAAACGGATAAACTGTTTTTAAATATATTTAGGGTTTTGGATTAAAAGACCAATCGCTTTTTGTGTGTTTTGATTCTCGAAATAATGGGGGCAAGTGCTGGGAAAGTAGAAAGTTTCGTTTTTCTTTATTTTTTGGCGTTGTTCTAACCCGTCTTTTATGACCACGCATGATATCTCGCCTTGCAGTCCATAAATCCATTTTATAAAATCACCTTTTTCTTGGGGGTCTTGTTCTGTTTCTGTTTTGGCTCCTGGAAGCAAAATCAATCTGGCTGTTAAGAAATTTAATGGGCTTGATTCAATTTCCATATAGGCTTTTTTGTTGTAGCTGTATTGCGTGAATTTTTCTTCTTCTTCGGTGTCTTTTCTGATATCTTCCGGCGTTTTTCCTAAAGCTGTTGCAATCTGGAATAGCGTTGATTCACGTAATTTTGTTTTTCCATGTATAGTGCGAAGAAGGGTTAAATAAGTAATGGCGCTCTCTTCAAAAACTCTGGAAATTTCCCTATGAAGATCCGCCAGGGTCCAAGAGTTTTCTTCTAATAGTATTTTTATTCTTTCGTTTATTTTCATTTTTCCCTCATTAATATACTATATTAAACTTTTTTTCTGTCAATTAAAATATATCATAATTTCAACAGAATTGTAATAAATGTTATAAAAAGTATTTTTTATATATATTTTTAGAATGTAAACGATTATATGTCAAATATTTATAAAATATATCATTTTTTCCTGATAGCATTGACAAATGATATATTATAGATTATACTTAAATTGTCATTTCATTCAAATATATAAAAATAGAGAATCGCAGATATGATAGTAGAAACAAAAATATGTAATATTCCTTTTATTTTAGTCATGACATTAAAAATATTTCCTGCCAATAAGTTTTTAGGTTATAAAAATATTCTTGAAGATGAAGCTCCAGGAGATAATTTCCCTGCGATATTTATAAAATAGGAACAATTTATGGAAAAAGTGATTTGTCTTGTCTGCCATGTTGAAGGTTATACGGCTTCGCCGCATTATGTGCGCTGTGAGTGTGGAGGCGCCTTAAAGGTTATAAAAAATTTTAAAGAAAAAAGTTTGAGCCATAAACCAAAAGATATAAGGAAAATGCATGAGAGCCTTGCTCATATTTAATAAAAATAGGGCGAAGGATTTTCGCGTTATTGTCAGGTTGCAAGAAGAAGAATTGAAAAAACGCGTTAAAGCGCTTATGGGTGCTTCTAAAATTTCTGAGGCTTTTAGGTTAATGATCGCTTATGCAGAAGTAGAGACTTATCTTCCGCCAGGTGAAAAATTAGCTGAACGGCTTGATTGGACTTTTGTTGAAGATATGCTTTAATCATTTTCAAAGCCCGTGTATAATAAAAATTATGGAACGCGTTGGCAGAATATTAATTGTGGAAGATGAGTCCGAAGCATCCTTAACCGTCGCTTCTTTTTTAGAGAAAAGAGGATTTTTTGTTTTAACGACCCCAAGCGGAATCGAGGCATTAGCGTTCATAAAGATTTTTAAACCGGATTTATTGCTTTTAGATATTTGTTTGTCAGATTTAAGCGGCTATGATGTCTTAAAAAGTTTACGTGGATATGATAAAGCCACAAAAGTCATTATTATGACAGGTTCCGGTCAATCGCAAGAAGATATAGATGCTTTTGTGCGTTTGGGTATTAGCTGGTATGAACGTAAACCGTTGATTCTAGAAAATATTAAGAAATTAGTTTATCAATCGCTCGGAGACATGAGGGATGATTCGCTTAAGTCCCAGAGAATAGAAAGTTGTGTTTATGATCATCCGATAAAAGATATGAAACATGAATTATCGAATCTTTTAGGGATTATTCGCAATCAGTGTGAAAACTTCATTTTGAATATACAAGAAGGCTTTTATCAAGATAAATCTTCACAGGAACTTGTTCAGTTATCCGTTGAAATTATGAAGAATATTGAGGCTACGGTAGACCGCGCGGTTTATTTTATTGAAAAGAATATTTCTGAAAAGAAGAATCCTTCCAAATAAAAAAAATTGCTAAAAATTATAATCTTTGCTAAAGTACATTAGATTTCACAGATAATATTGTTGGATTTTTTATTCATCCAACATTAACTGAAAGGGGGGAGCATATGCAAGGTCTATTAGGTCTTATTGTTTTTGTTTTGGATATTATAGCGATTCTGGATTGCATCAAAACTATGAAAGAAACAGGGAAAAAGGCCCTTTGGATCGCTTTAATCGTGATCCTGCCTGTGATTGGGCTTATTCTCTATTATGTTATTGGAAAGAAGAAGTAAAATGTTTTTAAATCACAAGGGTGGCAATTCTTTTTGCTACCCTTGTTTTTTTAATAGGATTATTTTCCTAAGGGGCTTATGAAAATCATTTTTCAATTCGTTCAATTTTTAAAAAAAGATATCTGGCGTATTCGTATTAAGAAACTTCCTAAAACAAAATCCTTCTGGATCCAACAGTTACGTATTATTTTGTTATCTTTGCGCGGGTTTGATGAAGACAAATGTCAATTGCGCGCGTCCGCGTTAACATTTTATTCCTTATTATCTGTGGTGCCTGTGGCCGCGATGGCTTTTGGCATTGCCAAAGGTTTTGGTTTTGAGAATATGCTTGAAGAACAACTTTATAATAAAATCCCCGGGCAGGAAGTGGTTATAAAACAGATTGTGGATTTTGCGCATTCTTTTTTAGAAAACACAAAGGGCGGACTGATTGCTGGAGTTGGTATTGCTGTTTTATTTTGGACCATTATTAAGGTTTTAGGAAATATTGAGACATCGTTCAATGATATTTGGGGAATAAAAAAAGGAAGAAGTTTTGGACGTAAATTTAGTGATTATCTTTCTGTGATGCTGATTTGTCCGGTCTTGTTGATTATGTCAAGCAGTGTCACGATTCTGGTCGCGAGCCAGATTAAATTGATTGTTGAAAAAATCGCTTTTTTAGGCCCTGTGAGTTCTTTTATTTTATTAGGACTTAACATTTTGCCATTTGTCGTTACATGGATTTTGTTCACGTTTATTTATATTTTCATGCCCCATACGAAGGTAAGGTTTTCTTCAGCTTTTTTAGGAGGAATTATTGCGGGAACCATTTATCAGATTGTCCAATGGGCGTATGTTAATTTTCAAATTGGGGTTAGCAAGTATGGTGTTATTTATGGAAGTTTTGCCGCGCTTCCTCTTTTTTTGGTATGGCTTCAGATGAGTTGGCGTATTGTTCTTTTTGGCGCGGAGGTTTCTTTCGCGAAACAAAATGTTGATACCTATGAATTTGAGCCCGATTGCCTTCAGGCCAGCCTTGCGTTTAAACGTTTAATAGCTTTAGCTATTACGCATTTATGCGTTAAGAATTTTTGTGCGGGCCAGCGCCCATGGAATGCAGAAGAAATTTCGCATCATTTAGAAGCGCCGATTCGTTTGACTAATGAAATTCTTTTTGAATTAACAGAGGCAGGCCTTTTAGTGGAAGTTAAGAAGGACCAGGAGGTCATCGGATATCAGCCCTCCCGGGATGTGAATACCTATACGATCCGCAATGTTTTAAAAATGTTGGACGCGCGAGGCGTGGATAATATTTCTATGGTAGATTCGAAGGCTCTTCATAAACTTTCTGATTGTTTAGCAACCATTGATCAGGCTATTGCTTCTTCATCCGCGAATGTCAATTTAAAAGACATTTCATAAAAAATCTTTAGATTATTCTTTCCGTTTTTTTATCCTGGAGAGTAACTTTTTACTGTCTTTATTTGTCTAATTGTGTGAATACAGAAGGTGAAATTATTTATGCATGAAATCGATCGCGATATCATTATTAAGGCCTCCCAAGGCGATATTTCATCTTTTGAGAGTATTTTTAAAATGTATAGCAGTTATGTGTTTAATGTAGCGTTAAGAATGACTCGAGAAAGACAAGGCGCACAAGAGATTACACAGGATGTTTTTTTAACGTTGTACCACAAATTAAAAGATTTTCAATATCAGGCAAGTTTAAAAACTTGGATTTATAGAATAACCGTTAATCATTCTATCAATTATATGAAAAAGCAAGGTCAATGGACTAATAAGGTTGTGTATCAGCAAGACGAACATGTCGCTTCTGTGGCCAATGATATTTATAAAAACTTAGAGAAGGAATATCATGAAAACGTGATTGAGAAATTATTGGCGGTTCTTACACCCGAGCAAAGGGTCTGCATTGTTTTAAGAAATATGGAAGGATTAAGTTATGAAGAAATTGCTCAGGCGTTAAATGTGGATATTAATGTGGTGCGCTCGCGGTTAAAGCGCGCGCGGGAAAAACTTTTATCTGTTAAACAAGAGGTGATGGCCTATGAATTGTAAACAAGCCCGAGATTTGATTTTGACTTATGACGCGGATGACGTAATGCCGTCACGGTTTAAAAAAGATTTTGAAAACCATCTTTTTTATTGTTCTTCTTGTCAGGAATATAAGGTTTTAGTAAAACGCCAGAGTATAGATCCGTTTAAAGACCTTAGCAGAGAACAAGTTCCATCGGAGATTTGGCAGAATATTAATGCTGAAATTTTGAAATCCCAAAAACCTGTTTTTCAGCCCTCTTTTATTGGATTTTTAGAGAAACTAAAAAGGATATCATTTCCTCAACCAAGATTAGTTTTTGCTTCAGCGATTTCTTTTGTTCTTATTATGTTATTCGCCGCACGTATTTTTGTAATGGATCAACGCTACGAGTTGGCCCAAAAGGATTCTCAAGAGCAAATAGAATATTCAGCTTATTTATTGGACGATGCGGAAATGAGTACAGAAATAAGCGAGGGATATGGAGCGGCTCTGGAAGTTTTTTTATTGGCAGCATTATAAAAAAGGAGGGTTTATGATGAATAGAAAATGGATGGTAGTTGTTCTTATGGCGGGGGTCATAAGCATTTTATCGGCGCAGGTTGTGTTCGCTCAGCCATCAGAAAAAAGAAAAATGAAAGCAGAGAAAAAAGAGGAATTAAAAAAAGAACATTTTGAGAAGATGTTTAAAGACCTTAATCTTACGGCTGAACAAAAAGAAAAAATGAAAGCGCAAAAAAAGGCTCATATGGAAAAAGCCCAAGCGTTGAAAGAGCAAATTAGGGCTCAAAAAGACGCGATGAAACAAGAACTTGAAAAAAATGAATGGGATATGAATAAGGTTAATCAAATTCATGAACAAATCAAATCATTACTTTTGCAACAAGAAGATAATCGATTGGCCGGCCTTTTAGAATTAAAGTCTCTTTTAACGCCTGAACAATTTGTACAATTTCATAAAAATATGAAAGAATGTAAAGGTGAATTTTTTAAAGAAGGCCATCGCAGTCAAGAAAAACAAGGGCATGGGGGGAAAGAAAAGTTTTCAGGGCAAGTTTCGCCGATGGAAGAATAGTCGGCTGATATTAAAATGTTTTTATGGAGATGTTAATAGCCCAGGGTATTATTAAACCTGGGCTATTTTTTGTTATTAACGACAATAAAAATAAGTCGTCCTTTTAAATGCGTTTCATGTTATAATTTTTTTATGTCTTGGTATGTTTATATTTTAGAGTGCGCTAATGGGTCTTTGTATACTGGAATAACGAATAATTTAGAAAAACGTTTTAACGCGCATAAGACCGGCAAAGGCGCGTGGTTTACGCGTGTTTTTGGCGTCAAAGAAATTTTATATACCGAGCCATGGGCTGATAAATCGTCGGCATTTAAACGGGAACGTGAGATTAAACGTTGGAGCCGCCAGCAAAAAATAGATTTAATTGAGAAAAAGACACGAAGGTCGTTATAGAAAGGAGACATAAGATGAAGAAGATTATAAAAAATTCAATGATGGTTATTGTTTTGATTATCTTCTGTTCTTTTTTTCTGCCTTGGATCACGGTTGATTCTCCTATTGCGGGTGGTTTTACAAAATTGCTGACAGGAAAACGCCAGGCGCAAATCAGCTCTATCAGCGGTTTTCAGGTTCCTATCCTCGCCAACAGTTCGGAATCGCGTTTTATGATCAGCGTTATAAAAATTTTTAACCCCACCATTAAAGATGCGGATAAAAAGAGTTTTTTAATCTGGGGCGTTCCTTTGTTTGCTGTTGTTTTATTCTTTTTATGGTCTTTTTTAGGAAGGAATAAATGGGTTAATTTAGGGATAGCAATTGTCGGAATCACGATATTTTCATTCGCTAGTTTTAAGATAGCCACGACGAATTTAGATAAATTGGTTTTAAAAGTGAATATTGCTTATGGCTTATGGCTTATTTTGACAGGATATTTATTGATAGGATTATTATGCCTGGTTGATTTCTGGGAGCTTTGCAGAAATGAAAGAAAAAAATAATAAAAACTTTATTATTTAAAGGATGATATGGAAAAAAGAATTATTAAATCTTCTCAGGCGCCTATTCCCGTCGGACCATATAATCAGGCTGTTATCGTCGGTCAGTTTGTTTATTTATCCGGACAAATTCCTATTAATCCAAGGACAAATGAACTGGTTCAAGGAGGCATTGTTGAGCAGACAGAGCAGGTTTTAGAAAATATAAAAGCGGTTTTAGAAGAGGCTGGTTCCTCGTGTTCAAAAGTCGTTAAAACAACTGTTTTTTTGAGAAATATGAATGATTTTTCGAAAATGAATGAAGTTTATGCAAAATATTTTTCTTTAGATTTTGCCCCGGCGCGTTCAACGGTTGAAGTGGCTCGTCTTCCGAAAGACGCGTTGGTTGAGATTGAAGCGATCGCGGTTCTATAATGATTGTATTAAGTTTTTTTAAAGCAGTAAGGATGATTAATGGTTATTAAGAAAAAAGAAAGATTTTTAAAAAAAATAGTGGGGCCAACACATATTATAGCGGATTTTTATTATCCCCGATTCATAGAATCGCCTCGAAAATTAAAAGAGATTCTTTATCGGGCGGCTCAATTGGCTTATAACACGCCTCTTAAATGCTGTATTTATAAATTTCCTGTTACCGGAATAACAGCGGTACTTGTTTTGGCTGAATCGCATCTTGCTATTCATACCTGGCCGGAAGAACAATATATGGCGATTGATTTTTTAACTTGTGGGCAAAAGAGCTCTCCTTTTCGCGCATTAGAATATTTGAAAAAGGTTTTTAAACCGAAGAAGACAAAAGTTTATTGTTTCCAGAGGGGAAATTTGAAGAAACGACGATAAAAATAATTAATGGGCGTGTGGTGTGAATTTTAACCAAACTTCTCGGTTGCGCGGCCCGTCAAATTCCATGAAAAAGATGCCTTGCCAGGTTCCTAATTGCAATGTGTTATCTTCCACAATAAAATTTTGAGAAAATCCTACCAGAGCCCCTTTGATGTGCGCATCCGCGTTATTTTCATTGTGAGCAAATCCAAAGTTTTGAGGAACAGTTTTCTTTAAGAAATAATTGATGTCTCTCTTGACGTCGGGGTCCGCATTTTCATTAACGGAAATTCCTGCGGTTGTGTGGGGCGAGTAAATAAGAAGAACGCCGGATATCAGCTTTTCTTTTTTAAGATAGTTGTTAATGAGGAGCGTTATATCTATGATTTCTTCGCGGCAAGAAGTAGAGATTTTTATTTTATGCATGTCTTTATTATACATAAATAGTTTTTAAGAAAAATTATTTTTTATCAACTTTTTTTTAGAAGTTCTTTATAATATATTTATCTGTCATCTTTTAAAAAGGAGAGATGTATGAAAACAAAAAAATGTTCGATAAAAATTTTTAAGATTAAAAACAGAAAAGGATTTGCCGCTATTTGTTGTGATTGCTTGACCGAAGGTAAAACAAAACAAGAAGCTGTGGCGCGTATGGCAAAGGCCTTAAAACGCGTTACTAAGAAAGCTAAAAGGAAATAAATGGATTGGACAAAAAAAGATTTTTTAGGCACCATGAAAGAATTTGTTTTTCAGGGTGGGAAAATCGCGCTTAATTTGATGGATCGTAAGACGGTCTCTTTTAAAAAAGATAATTCTGTTATTACCGATGCAGATAAATCCATTTCAAAATTAGCTCATCGAAAATTAAAAAAATATTTAGAATCTTCTGAACATATCCTTATTGATGAAGAGGACCCTTGCCGTAGGAAGTATCTCAATCAAAAATTTTTAGAAAAGAAAAAATATATTTGGGCCATGGACCCTGTTGATGGCACACGGCTTTACGCGAATCAAATGCCATTATTTGGAATTTCTATTGGGCTTATAAAAGATTTAAAGCCTTGGTTAGGCGTTGTTTATTTCCCGTCACTTAAAGAATTGTTTTATTGTAATGGCATAGAGAGTTATTTTGTAGCGAATGCTTTTTCAAGGAATGCTCAAGAAATAAAAATAAAAAAACAGCAAGAAAAGATAACCTCTAAGTCCTTATTTTTATTGTCGGATTTGTTTTTTAATTCTTTTTCTTGGAAGCAGAGAGATTGCCGCTTATTAATTACGGCTTGCGCGGTCGTGGATATCTGCTGGCCGGCGATTGGCCGAGGCGTGGGGTGTTTTGATCAATCTCATTTATGGGATTTCGCCGGTGCTTGGCCTGTGGCACGTTCTGCCGGATTAGATTTCCGTCATTGGCAGACAGCGGAAATTTTAGATAAAGTCGATGAAAAGTTTTTTAAAAAGGGGAATAAGGCGTGGCAATTACACGATTATTATCTTTTATCAACGAAAAAGAATTTTTTTGAACTACAAAAAAGAATTTCCAAGAAAGGCTGAAGATGAAGAAAATTTTTGTTTTGCTTTTTTTGTTATTTTTTATTACGCCCTGTTTTTCTGAAGAACAGTCGAATTATTTTGGATTAGGGGTAATGGTTTCAAAGAAACCGTATAAGGATATTGATACAACTATTATGCCTATTCCAATCATTTCTTGGGAATCTCAAGATAAAAGGTTTTTTATAGAAGGTAAAGACATCGGGTATAAAATATTACGATACCAGGATTTGACCATAGAAACGATTCTTTCGCCTCGTTTTATGGGTTATGATGATAAAGATGCGGATATTTTAGACGGGATGAAAGATAGAAAGATGTCTTTAGACGCTGGATTAAAAATCATTTGGGATATTCCTGATAGCGCAGATACATCTCTTTCTTTGGGTGTTCTGGCCGATACATTGTCTGTTTATCAAGGAGTGGAGATAGAAGCCGCTTTATCGAAGAAATTTAAAGGTCAAATATTTATTTTAAAACCGCAATTAGGATTGCGTTGGCAAAGTAAAAATTTGACTGATTATTATTATGGTATACGCTCTTCGGAGTCAACGGGAAATCGGCCGATGTATACGCCTGATGACACATGTAATTATTTTAGCGATCTTTCTTTTTATTTAGGGATTCATAAAGACTGGGTTTTAACAACAATGCTGGGCTATGAATATTTAGGACGGGAAATAACCGATAGTCCGCTTTTGGGAAAAAAATATCAGTTAACTGCGATGCTTGGTGTTATCAGGAAATTTTAAATAAATAAGACAAAAAAAGAGGGACAAGCGCTTGTTATTTTAGACTTGTCCCGTTCTTTTTTATAAAATATTGCTCGCGATTTCAGCTAATTCCGAACGCTCACCTTTTTCCAAATTGATGTGTGTGTAAATTTTCTGGCCTTGCATTTTTTCAATCAGATAACTTAATCCATTAGAATAAATATCTAAATACGGATGGTCAATCTGGAAAATATCGCCGGTAAAAACCATTTTTGTGTTTTCGCCCGCGCGCGTGATGATTGTTTTGACTTCATGCGGAGTTAAATTTTGGGCTTCATCGACGATAAAATAGGTGTCGACTAAACTTCGCCCGCGGATATAAGCTAAAGGCGCGATAGTTAGTTTTTCTTCGTCGAGCGTTTTAGCTAATTTTTTAGGTTTTTTATTGGATTCTTGAATGCGTTTGTTTTGAATAACGCCTAAATTATCATAAAGCGGTTGCATATAAGGAGAAAGTTTCTGGAAAACATCTCCGGGCAAAAATCCTAAATCTTTATTGCTTAAGGGCACAACAGGGCGCGCCAAGAAAACCTGGCCGTAATGATCGCGCCGTTCGAGTGCTGCGGCTAAGGCCAAAAGAGTTTTTCCTGTTCCGGCCTTCCCCGAGATCGTGATGAGTTTAATGTTTTCATTTAAAAGTGCGTGTAAGGCAAAGGTTTGCTCGACATTGCGCGGCTTAATTCCTGAAGCGGTTATTTTTTCTACGCGTTTGATCATATTATCTTGCGGGTCTAAATAACCAATCGCGGATTTTTTCTCGTTTTGCATCACGATATATTCGTTCGGCAATAATTTTTTCTTGGGATTAAGTGTTTTAGCCTCAATCCCTAACGGATCATTATACATTTTATCAATCAGATCTATGGGCACATCTTCTTCAAATCGATAGCCATTATAAAGTTGAGAGATATCTTTAACATGGTCCGTTGTGTAATCTTCGGCGATAAGGCCAATCGCACGGGCTTTCATTCGCAGGTTCACATCTTTTGTAACTAAGACAACCTTTTTGTTTTCTGATTTTTTAAATAATTGATAAGCGGTATTTAAGATGCTGTGATCGACTTTATGGGACGGAAAACTTAAAGAGAGATCTTTGTGGAATTTTTCATCGAGCTTAATGGAAATTTTCCCTAAATTCGGGCCTATGGGCACGCCGCCGTTAAAGATTTTATCATTACTTAATCCATCAAGTGCGCGTAAAAATTCCCGCGCGTGATAATTAAGAATGTCATGGCCTTTTTTAAAACTGTCGAGTTCTTCTATAACTGAAATGGGAATAACGATATCACATTCTCCGAATTGATTGATGCAGGTGCTGTCATGCAGGATAACGTTCGTATCGAGGATGAAGATTTTTTTCTTTTTTTTCTGAGTTGCTGCCATAGAGAGTTTTCCTTTGTTGAGAGGTTTTTATAATGACATTTCTTATCATAACGTCTTTAAAAATATTTTTCTACAAGGTTTTTGAAAATATTTCATAAGAAAGAATCTTGTGATAGACGGGAGAAAATGATTGTTTTTTGCGGGATAGTCCTTGATAATCTTAGGATTTTTTATAAGATAAATGCGTGAACGCGTTTCCTCCATTATTCATTGAACGATTAAATGTTATTATTCCTCCGGAAAATATCGTTTCTGTTTTAGAGCAATTTTCTGTTAAAAAGAAATTGGCTTTTCGTGTGAATACGTTAAAAGCTAAAGTTTCAGAAGTGTTAGAGTATTTGCAAGCGCAGAATTTTTTCTGCAGGCCTGTTTCTTGGAACTCAAAAGCTTTTCTTGCCGATATAGATTCAGTTATTGATTTAAATAAAACAGGGCTGATGGCGGACGGGAAAATTTATATCCAGAATTTATCCAGTATGTTACCTGCGTTGATTTTGGATCCTCATCCCGATGATTATGTTCTTGATTTGTGCGCCGCGCCTGGAAGTAAAACGTCTCAAATGGCGGATTTAATGAGTAATAAGGGAGAGATTGTTGCCGTCGAGCATATTAAGCCGCGGTTTTATAAATTAAAATCTGTTTTATCCATATCCGGCGTTTTAAATACACAATGTTATTTAAGTGATGGAAGGCGTTTTCGTCATCCTCGAGGAGAACTTTTTGATAAAATATTGGTTGATGCGCCATGCAGTTCTGAAGGCCGTTTTTCTTGTCTTGCTCCAAAAACATACGCGTATTGGAGTATTCGTAAAATTAAAGAAATGCAGAAAAAACAACGTGGACTTTTGCTAGCCGCGAGCCGATTATTAAAATCTGGAGGGACATTGGTTTACGCCACATGTACTTTTGCCCCGGAAGAAAATGAAGCCGTCGTTGATTGGTTATTGCGTAAGGCAGATAATTCTTTTCATTTAGTCCCATGTACGATCACAGGCGTTAAGGATTATCGCCCTATTTTACATTGGCAGGGTAAGGATTTTTCCTCAGAAGTAAAAAAATGTTTTCGTGTTTTGCCCGATCATCAGATGGATGGTTTTTTTATCGCGTGTTTTAAGAAGGATTAAGGAGATATAATGGACGGATTGTTGTTGGTAGGATTTTTAGTAATTATTTGGCTGGACAGTCGTTTATTGAAAAAAAGAGAAAGGCTTCTTTTTAAAAAGGTATTTATCCTGCCTTTTACGATGGCGGGTGTCCTGTGGGGCGTTTTAGGTCTGTTCATGTTTTTTGGTTTTTATGATACGAAAATTTTATTTTTAATGATTTTTTTGTTTCTTTTGCCTTTTTATATTCTTCGACGAGATAGATGGATTAAAGAATATCCTGTTTCGAAGCTGTTGACAGAAGGCGATCCTATAACTTTGGCTTCTGACGCTTTGGGCGTCTTAATTCATTGGTTTTTTATTATGATCATTCTTCATTCTCTTTTGGGTAGTCTTTTTTTGTTTGGGCATGGGAATAAGCCGGATCAAGAATTGTTACAAATGCTTATTTTAGCGGTATTTTCATTTATTGTTTTATGGGTCTTGATTTTTGACGCATCGCGAAAGTTTTCAGATAAGGGATTTTGGGTTAATATGGGGTTTAAAGATCGCTACCCTTTTTTCTCAACGATTTTGATCCCAATTGTTTTAGGAATATTATGCGCTTGTGTTGTTATTTTTTGTGTGTTAACCCGGGGTTTTCATCCATCAACGCCTTTAGGCGATATCTTGGGGCAAATACAATCCCCGGGAGTTTTTCTTTTTTTTATTTTTCTTGCTTTAATTGTGGCGCCGTTCGCCGAAGAGATTATTTTTCGCGGGTATTTTTTCGAAGTTATTAAGCGCTCTCAAGGCCCGCACGTAGCGGTTATTATTATTTCTTTAGTTTTCGGTCTTTTACATGCGGGACAGTATTGGGGAGATTGGTTAGCGATTAGTTTTATTATTATTTTGGGATTTATTTTAACATTGTTACGATTTTTGACTGATAACACCCGTGCGAGCGTCGTTGCTCATTACGCGTATAATATCAGCATTGTCATTATTCCGGTTATCTTGATTTTATCATCTCCTGAAATGGCCAAAATCCTTGACAGTCGTTATTAAATATATAACAATACTTTTTAATTAAAAAAATCTATAAGTCTTTATAAAAAAATATTAATAATATTTATAATGATTAAAAGAAAATTCTCCTTTTTTCTTATCGCAGAGGTTTTTTTAATCTTTCTTTATAGCTCTGTTTGGGGACAGGGGATTAAACCTTCTGTTTTGGAGAAGGAAGTTTTGCAATTAGAAAAAGAGGTGGCTGATTTAGAACGCCAGACAATTGAAAGACGCAAGCTTCAATTTACTAATAAGGTGTTGGATTCTTTAGAAATACGGAATAATGACATGATGGATGTGTTTAAGCTTATAGAGTCCCGATCAGGGCTTCGTATTATTTGCAATGAGCCGTTTCATCAGACCGTTAATATTTTCTTAAAAGATGTTAATGCCTTTGATGCGTTAAGGATTATTTTATCCCGTTATGGGCTTGCGTATGAACAGTTATCGTCTTCAACGGTGTCTGTGATGCCCGAAAGTGTTTTTCAATCGCGCTATGGTGTTTCTTTCCGCGATCAAGTACAGATGAAAGAAATCCGTTTAAAACAATCCAGCGCAGAGCAGGCAAAAGAGATTTTTCAAAAATATAAGAATCCTTTGACGCGCATTGTTGTGAATGCGGATGATCAGGGTTTGATTTTTATTGATGAATCTTTTTCGCTTAATGGGATAGAAGAGCTGATGCAGAAAATAGACGTAAAGGTCGAAACGAAAACAATAAAAGTGTATAACAGGCAGGTTGGCGATATCGTAAAAGACATCACGCCTTTATTGACAGAATACGTCGGATATGTTGCCGCAGATTTATCAGAAAAGGCTATCACGATAACTGATACGCCGCAACGGTTGCTTGATCTGGAATCGTTTATTCGTCAGGCCGATAACCAAGAAGAAAAGATCCTGTTAGAAATTCATGTCGCTCAGATTTTGCTTAATGAAGAACATCAAGAAGGCATTGATTGGAAAGCGATATTATCGCAATATGAAAGTATGGATTATAAGAATTTTTGGCAAGACCAATCGTTGGATGTTTTAAAATGGGGCATTGTTTTAGTGGAAGATTATCCTGTTTTGATTGAGGCACTTGAAACTGTTGGTACGATGCGTACTCTTTTTAAAGGGTCGCAGGAAATGAGCAAGGACGAAAAATTTCCTGTTATGATTCAGCCTCAGAAAAAAATTGATCTTTTACATGAAAACAAGGACGAGGTGTTTTTAAATTCTTCGGAGAATTTCTCTGTTGTTTTCAATTATATCGCAACCCGTGATCAAGACGTGGTCTTAAATTTTCAGCCGCATAGGAACAAATTGACAACTTTTCCAGAAGTTAGAATCCCCAAAGGTTCCTTATTAGTTTTAGGAGGATTTTTTGTAAAGACAGATGTTCAATCCACGAAGAAATTTCCTGTGTTAAGTAGCATTCCTTTGTTAGGAACGGTTTTTCAGACGCAAAAAATGGATACCCGTCAATCAGAGGTTATTATTTTCGTGACGCCTCAATTTATTACAGAAGATGTAGGGCCTTATGCTCGTTAAACGCGCGCTTTTTTTTATTATTTTAATAGTTTTAAGTTTAAGTGGATGCGCCACAGTACAGCGCAGAACAATTGTAGAAAAAAAGAACGAAATTTTTTTAAAAGATTTTTGTCAGCATTATGGCTTATCTTGGGAATGGGACCATGTCAGCCAAACCATACGTTTTTCCGATAAGAATAACGAGATAAGTCTTTTGCTCGGAAGCCGAGTTATGTTTGTCGGTGATAAAAAAATTTTTTTAAGCGCTCCTGTTGTGTTGCGTGAGAGTTTAGTCGTTCTTCCAAGGGATTTTTTACAATTTATTGTCATACATGTTCGAGTTAAAATCAAGGACGATACCGATTATAAGATTTTAAAAGTTAAAAAGATTATCATTGACGCCGGGCATGGCGGGCATGATCCGGGAGCTATTGGAGGAGATAAGACTTATGAGAAAGATATTGTATTGGCTATTGCGCGTGGATTAAAAAATTTTTTGGAGAAAGAGGGCTTTGAAGTTCAATTAACACGTGGCGATGATCGCTTTTTAAGCTTAAAAGAACGCAGTGAAATAAGCGCTAATATAGACGCAGATCTTTTTATCAGCATTCACGCGAACGCGTCTTTAAATAAGCGCGTCCAAGGCATTGAAGTTTTTTCTTTAAAAGATTTGAGTGAAGAACAAAAAGGGGAAGAACAGCTTCTTTCTCATGAAAGAACCTTTTTAAAAAGAGTCACGGGAAAATCACCCGATCAACCTTTAAGGGAGATTGTTTCCGATATGCTTTATACTTATAAGCAAGCGGAATCTGAGGCCTTGGCCCGCAACATTGTTAAAGAATCTATTCAATACACACGCGCTGTTAATCGTGGGGTTAAATATGCGCAATTTTATGTGTTGCGTAATACGCTGATTCCCGCTATTTTAATAGAAGTAGGTTTTTTATCTCATAAACAAGAAGAGCGGTCTTTAAAAAAAGCATCGTATCAACAAAAAATTATTGAAGGGATTGGGAAAGGAATTGTTTCTTATGCGAATAATTAATCCTGGTGGTCCTATTGGTGTTTTTGATTCTGGCTTTGGAGGTCTGACGGTTGTTAAAGAGTTAATGCGACAGCTTCCCGCTGAGGATTTGATTTATTTTGGCGATACGGCGCGTGTGCCGTATGGGACGAAATCTAAAGAATCGATTATTCGTTTTTCTATTGAAAATGCGGAAGTGTTGTTAAAACGTCATGTGAAGATGATTGTTGTGGCGTGTAATTCATCGACGAGTTATGCTCTGGAGGTTTTAAAAAATAAATTTGATATTCCTATTGTCGGCGTTATTGATCCCGGCGCGCGTAAAGCGGTTGAGATGACTCAAAATAAACGGATTGGCGTTATCGCTACGTCAGCGACAGTCAATAGTTATGCTTATGATAAAGCCATTAAGTATTTTGATTCGGGTGTTAAGGTTTTTAGTCAAGCATGTCCTTTGTTTGTCCCGTTGGTCGAAGAAGGATGGATGCATAAGAAATTCGCGGTTGATTTGGCTGAAGAATATTTGAAAAGTTTAAAAAGAGCGCGCGTGGACGCTCTTATTTTAGGATGCACGCATTATCCGCTATTAAAAAATGTTCTTAAACAGGTAATGGGGAAAAAAGTTTATTTGGTTGATTCTGCTTATGAAGTTGCCGGCGAGGTTAAAAGGGTGTTAGAAATAATTTCTAAGAATAGAAAAGGGAAAAAAGCGCAATATCAATTTCTCATTAGCGATCGTCCTCAGCATTTTCAGGCCATTGCGCAAAAATTTTTAGGCCGATCGATACACGTCGAATTGGTTGCGGATAAATAAGGGAGGAAAATGTATGTATGAACTCGTGATTAAAGATGCCATTGCGGCCGCTCATTTTTTACGGGAATATAAAGGAAAATGTGAAACGCTTCATGGCCATACGTATCATGTTGAGATAACCATAAACGGTACGCATTTAAATTCTTTAGGCATGGTTGCGGATTTTACAGAATTAAAAAAGAAGCTTCACGATTTTTTATCCACCTTAGACCATGTCTGTTTAAATGAATTAGATTTTTTTAAAATCAATAATCCTACAACGGAAAATTTAGCCCGTTATATTTACGAACAATTTGGAAAAATTATCGCTCCGTTATCAGTCGGTAAGGTCCGTGTTTGGGAATCGGACACCTCCAGCGTCATTTATTATGCTTAAAATGAAAAAAGCGGTTTTATTATTATCCGGCGGTCTTGACTCAACGACAACCCTTTACTGGGCCCAGCGTCGAGGCTATAAAGTTTTTTGTTTGATTTTTGATTATGGACAGCGCCATCATAAAGAAGTGCTTATCGCAAAGAAAATAGCTCGACGCGCGCATTGCGACTGTCACATTGTCCGTATTTCTTTGCCGTGGGAAGGGTCATCGTTATTAGATAAGAAAATCGCAATTCCTCAAGGACGATCGATAGATGTTAAAAAAATCCCAACGACTTATGTGCCGGCGCGTAATATTATTTTTTTAAGTTTTGCCGCATCTTTCGCCGAGACGATTGGCGCGCGTGTGATTTTTATCGGGGCGAATGCAATTGATTATTCTGGCTATCCGGATTGTCGTCCAGCATTTTTTAAGGCGTATCAGAAAGCATTAAAAAAAGGATTAAAGGTTGGGACACAAGGGAAGGAAATAAAAATTATAACGCCTCTTATTTCTAAAACAAAAAAAGAAATTGTCCAGCTGGGGCTAAAATTAAAAGTTCCTTATCATTTAACTTGGTCCTGTTATCAAGGAGGTCCAAGACCTTGTGGCGTTTGTGATAGTTGCCGTTTGCGTCACAAAGGATTTGAATCCTTGCAGATAATAGATCCCGCATTATGTTAATGATGAAAGCGACGATAACAGAAATATTTTCTTCTATTCAAGGCGAAGGCCTGTATGTCGGGACCAAACAAGTTTTTGTGCGATTTGGGGGATGCCAGGCAGCTTGTTGTTGGTGCGATACGCCGGCTCAATATCAGAAAGTAAAAAAATACACGATAGAAGATGTTTTTAAAAAAATTTTTGTGTTACGTTCGGGCTGTCATTCTGTGAGCTTGACCGGCGGCGAACCACTGCTTCAGAGCGATTTTATTAAAGAATTACTGCCCTATATAAAAAAAATGCGTTTAAAAACGTATTTAGAAACGAATGGGATTTTATACCAAGAGCTTCAAAAAATTATTAAAAATATTGATATTGTGTCTATGGACTTTAAGTTGCCGAGCTCAACGAAATCAAAGGCTTATTGGAAAGAGCATAAAGAGTTTTTAAAGATCGCGCGCACAAAAAAAGTTTTTGTCAAAGCGGTTATTTCAAAAGACACGCAGGTAAAAGATGTGCGAAAGGCGATTAGTATTATTGACGCGATTGATCAACGTATTCCTTTTATTTTACAGCCGAATTATAAAGAAAATGTTCTTGCTCTTAAGAAATGTTTGGAGTATCACCAGATGTGTCAAAAGACTTTGACAAATGTGCGGATTATCCCACAGGTTCATAAAATTTTAAAAATTCGATAAACACAGCAAGGAGCCATCTTATGGTCTCAAAATCATCTTACGAAGATCTTCAAAATAATATTCGTTCCTTAAAAATGCCGGATATTGAGGTTTGGAAAAATCAATATCCGAATAGAAAATACACGGTTTATTTAACGACAAATGAATGTACGTGTATTTGTCCTAAAACGGGATTGCCGGATTTTGTGACATTGCATATTGAGTATGTGCCGCGTAAAACATGTCTTGAATTAAAGTCGTTTAAATTATATTTAGTCGCGTATCGCTCGGTGGGTATTTTTCATGAACATTTGGTTAATCATATTTTGGATGATATCGTGAAAGCTTGCCAGCCTTATTCTGCTCGGGTTAAAGGTATTGTGGCTCCGCGCGGCGGCATTGAAACAACGGTGAGCGCGGAATATCGTCGTAAATAAATTGTAAAGTTTAAGAAAGGAAGACGTTATGAAACGTTCTGATGGACGAAAACCAAATGAATTACGCGTTATTAAAATAACAAAAGATTATCTCAAACATCCTGCCGGGTCTTGTTTGATTGAATGCGGAGAAACAAAAGTGATTTGTACCGCGACGGTTGAAAATACGGTTCCGCCATTTTTAAAAGGAACAGGAAAAGGCTGGGTAACCGCTGAATATGGGATGCTTCCGGGTTCGTGTTCATCCCGCATTAAACGCAATGATGCCTCAGGCCGTGTGCATGAAATTCAGCGCTTAGTCGGACGGTCTTTACGCGCGGTGGTTGAGATGAATCAGATCGGTGAAAATACGATTAAAATAGATTGTGATGTGATTCAAGCCGACGGGGGAACGCGCACGGCATCTATTACCGGCGGATTTGTGGCGCTGGTGTTGGCTTTGGATAAAATGAAGAAACAAAAAATAATTCAAAGAATTCCTATCAAAGATTATGTGGCGGCGGTTAGCGTCGGGATAGTTGAGAATACTCTTTTATTGGACTTAAAGTATGATGAGGATTCCAACGCGCAAATGGATATGAATGTCGTTATGTTAGGAAAAGAACAATTTGTGGAGGTTCAAGGTACCGCGGAAAAAGGGAGTTTTTCTAAAAAACAAATGGACGGACTTTTAGATTTGGCGCAAAAAGGCGTTGAACAGTTGATGACTATTCAAAAAGGAATATTAAAAGGAATAAAATTTTAATGTTATGAGAGAAATTGTGGTGGCGACAAAAAATCAGGGAAAAATGCGAGAAATCAAAAGTCTTTTAGAAGATTTAGGATTTCGTGTCACTTCGTTAGCTGATTATCCCGACGCGCCAAATATTGTAGAAGACGGGAAAACTTTTGCTCAGAACGCGATTAAGAAAGCAGTTACGATCGCTTTTTATACAAAAAAACTTGTTATGGGTGAAGATTCCGGTATTGAAATAAAAGCATTAAATAATCGTCCGGGAATTTTTTCCGCCCGTTACGCGGGAGAAAACGCGACCGATAGAAAAAATAATTTAAAACTTCTTCGAGAATTAAAAAACGTACCTTTTAAAAAACGTCAAGCGCGGTATCGTTGTTTTATTGCATTAGCCGATACAAAAGGTTTTTTAAAGGTTGTTTCTGGAAGCTGTTTGGGATTGATTGAGAAACGCCATCGTGGTAAAAACGGTTTTGGTTATGATCCGTTATTTTTTATTCCGCGTTATAACAAAACGTTTGGTGAGCTTGATCCTGCCATTAAAGCGCAAATTTCTCATCGCGCGCGGGCTTTACAAAAGGCTAAAAAAGTCCTTCAAGAATATTAATTCCTGTTTTAATCACATCTGTTACAGTCCCTGTGGTATTTTCAAGAATTTTCATTGGAATAGGTTCGAGTTTATATTTGATATTGTCTATCGAACCTGTGATTTTAATCACAAATCCTTTTTCTAAAAGAGCGGGGAGAGAGAGTTTCATTCTTCCTGATTCGTCGCCGGCTGGTTGATTAGAAGATGGCGCAATATCGAAGTTAATATTTTTTGCAAAATCAATCCATCCTTTGGCTTTAAGATCCAGCATATTACTTTTGATCGTCGCGTTTTCTGTTTTGAATTTCCCGTCTTGAATAGTAAAATCCGCTGAAGCCGCATTAAAAATTGTGTTACGAAATTCAGGAATAATTTGCCCTAAATTTCCATCAACAATTGATAAATTAGCCGCGCCTTTTATTTTGTTTTGATCTAAGATGGGGCCACTGACTTGAAGCGCCGCCGACATCAGCCCTGCTAAATTTTTTATCGGTGTTTTCGCGTCTTTTTGTAAAAGAGTCAAATCTAAATTTTCGAGCGTCATAGATGTTTTTATGGGGAGCGTGTTTTGGGATAAATCAGAAACCAGCGCCATATTGAAATTTCCGCCATAAATTGTCGCATTAAGCGTTGCTGTGTCGATAGCTTGGTTTTTCTGCGTAAAATCGATTTTAATATTTTCTATCGCGTAATTCATCACAGAAAATCGAGCGGACGTGGCTTTAAAGGATAGATGCCAATTTGTCCAATTTGTCGGCGCGCCTTTAAGAGTGCCGTCAATGGAAAGCGTTCCTAAAGGTTTCAGTTGATAAAGTTGTTCTTTGATATTGGCGGGTAAAAAATTACGTAAGTCCGCGATATTTACGTTAAGAATACCGCGCATATCGATAGTGGGTTCAGCATTATTTTTAAGGAAAATATCGCCCTTGAGATCGCAGGAAGAATTTAAATAATTTGCTTTTAATGTGGCTATTTGGATATTCTGACCGGCAACGGTTATTTGAGCTGTGGCCTTGATATCATCCGATAGAATATCTATCTTGACGGCAGGTTGTGAGAAATTTTTGACCTCCGCGGTAATGTTATATCGTTTGTCTTGAAAAAAACCGCCGACATTTTTTAAAGTTAAAAGATTTTTTTGGTAATTGATTTCTCCTGACAAGTTGGCAATCGGCGATGGCAATTTATCAGAAGACACAAAAACGTTTTTGAGCTGGGATATCACTTGCGCGTCGGCGTCTAAAGGTTTTTGAAGAAGCCCTTTGTAGTTAGCGGTTAATGTCAGGAGGCCTTTGATAGTGACACCGGCATTTTTAAGAACGTCCGGAAAAAGTTTTGCAATGTCTTCTATAATAATATCGCCGGTTTTTATTTTAATATCTAAAAAAGGATTAAGGAAATTACGCACAATGCCCGACGATTCAATAGAAATATTATTTGTCTTTAAGGTCAGTTTTTGTGTCTCGAGGTGATCTTGGTCAAAAGATATCATAGCTGTTAAGTTGCTTATCGCTCCAATGGTGGGCAAGCCAGAGGCGCGGACAGCATTTAAAGAAAGTGTTCCTGAATATTGAGGCGTTGTTTTAGCAGGGTCGGATTTGTATACAAGCGTTAAATTGGGATTGCCTTCAAATTTTTGCGGTCCTATGATTCCAACGCCATTTGTGATATTAAGGGTTGTTTTTGCTGTCAGCGATCCTTTATTAAGAGAAATGATGGTTTGTGGTGAAGAAATATTGCCTTGAAAAGTTTGGTCTTTGCCAAAAGAAAAGAAGATATTTTTGATATCAAGGCTTGTTTGTAAAGCAATGTCATCGCCTTTGACAGAGGCTTTTGTATTTTGGGTGGAAAGATCGCATTTTAGCAGTTGGTCTTTGGTTATTTGCGCGTTAAGATTTTGAGCGGTGAGATTACTGGATAATTCGATATCTTTATCTTTGACCATTAAACGTAAAGAACTCGCCTTAAAAGATCCTTCTAATTTTTGCGTTTCTGCGATTTCCGCTAAGGCGTTATCAAGAAAAAGGTCTCCTTCAATGAAGATGTTTTTGTAAAGGTCTGTTGTCTTGACGGAATTAATTTTTGCGGAAAATTCTCCTTGAAGATGTGTGTCCGGGTTGAGTTGTAAAGAAAAAGGTTTCATGAGAATATCCGCTTTGCCTGAAAGATCATTATTTTTTAAATGGATGTCAATATTGAGGCCTTCCAGGGACGCTTTTAATATTTGATTTTTATTGATTTGAATATAAGGCAAACGAGAAGAGGCGGTATTTTTAAGCGATAGATTTCCTTTAAAAGAAATATTGTTAGGCGCGTATTGGAGGCCTTCAATATCAGCGCTGAGGTCGCCTTCCAATCCTGTTTCTTGATTGAGAAAAATACGCGCGGCATTGATTTTTATAATTCCTTTGGCCTGGATTTTTTCTTTTTCCATTTTTAAAGATAGGGCGTTAATCGCTATGTTGCCTCTGATGTCTTGTTCATTATTTAAACGAGCGTCTAATTGGTCTAAAATAATTTCTCCGTTGGCTTCCATAGCATTATTTTTATAAGACACTTGTATGCCTTCGGAATGAAAAATTGCGCTTTTGAGTTTAACGGGAACAGGTAATGTTATAAGAGGCAGATAATCATTTAAATAAATATTATGAGAGGATGATTGAGAAGAAAAATTATTAGTAGCGATACTATAAGACCCTTTAGATTGAAGATCGCCTTTTGTTTTGGGAATTGTCACGCTTAAATTGTAATTGAGCTGGCCGGTTAAAGATAATCCTGCCTCGAGATTAATATTTTCGAAAGAACTTTCCCAAGGTGTTTCGCGCGATTTGTCTTGAATATGAATAAAGCCATTTTTCAAAGAGATTTTTCTTACTAAAATATTCAAAGGTGCATCTTGTTTCGGCGGATTTTCTTTGTTGGTTAATTGAAGAAGATCAGAAAAATTCCAATCTTGCGCCGATTCTTTTATCAGATAAACAGTTGGATGAATGGCTTTAATAGAAGAGATGATGATTTTTTTATTAAAAAGAATCGCGGGAAGAATGATGTTGACGGAAAGATTGTCCATCGATGCAAAAAGGTCGTCAACAGATTCTTTTTGATAAATTCTGATATTTGTCGCCGTCAATTCGGCAGGAAGGCGAAATCCGATTTCCTCGATGGTTATGCGACGCGATATAGCTTCCGCTATTTTTTGTTCGATGACATCTTTGATTTTCCCTTTCAGGAAAAATTCATTGATATAAAAAAAGATAACAGCGCCTAAAATAAAAAGAATGAGGAAGATAAAAATAATCTTTTTTTTCATGGGAGCTATTATATCAGTAAAAAGAAAAAAGCAATTTAAAAATAATAGAGAAAATCTTAAGAATTTATTATTTTGTTAAAGTTTGCCGCTTGACCGAGTAAATGTCTCATGTTATACTGCTGACCACTTTTCAAAAAATATCGGGGAGTAGCGCAGTTGGCTAGCGCACGTGCTTTGGGAGCATGGGGTCGTGGGTTCGAATCCCTCCTCCCCGACCAATTGACCTGCCCATTTTGTGATTAAAAAAATACAAATTTTTATAAAAAGAAGAAGAGGGCGCTTTACATATCAAGGTAATTTTGATATAAGTAATTGCTCTTTTTATTTTTAGGATATTTCTGGAAATCGGCTTATCGTTTTTGTTTATCGAGGGAAGATGAAGTTAAAACAAGTATGGAGCCGATTTTTCTGGGGATGTTAAGATTTTAATGATAGGCCCCGTACTTGTTTATTGAGGAAAGATTGAGTTGAAACAAGTATGGAGCCGATTTTTCTGGGAAATATTAAGATGTAATCGGCCCCGTAGCTCAGTTGGATAGAGCAACAGCCTTCTAAGCTGTGGGTCAGCCGTTCGAATCGGCTCGGGGTCGTTTGGTTTGCCCCCGAGGGCTGTTTGCTCTCGGGGTCGTTTGATCGCATCCCCATCCCTTTAGGGACGGGGTCGTTTGGTTTGCCCCCGAGGGCTGTTTGCTCTCGGGGTCGTTTGATCGCATCCTCATCCCTTTAGGGACAGGGTCGTTTGGATTTAAAATGCCATCCTTATCAGCATCAACGTATCATAAACTTATGAAGTTATTTCGAAAAATCTTTTTCATTTTCCTCATCTTTTTATTTGTTTTTTTAACTCTTATTTCTTTTTATATTCGTTTTTATGGGGAAACACTTCTCACCACCATTCTCAAGAAGGCTTTTCGCCAGGATGTGATTATTAGAGATTTAAGATATGATTTTCCTTTTGGATTAAAGTCTTCTTATCTGGCCATTGGGGACTTTTTTCAATGCCAGAAAATAAGTATTCAAGCCAACCTTTTTGATTTTTATAAACGTCAATGGCATTTTTTATCTATTGTTTTTGATAAGCCCGTTTTAGTCATTCGAAAAGATGTTCCCTTGCCGAACGGCGGCTCTTCTTCCGAACAAAATAATTTTATTTCGCCTGTTAATTTTTTTAATGTTATCCGGCAACAATCCTTAGAAATTCCCATCTTTATCGACGCTCTTTTAGCGCACGAAGGAAAAATTTTTTATAAAAAAGACGGTAAAGATTTGTGGCAGATGGATGCTATTAATGCGCAGATTAAACATATAGCTTGGCCGGTGCGTGATCGTAAGCTCGCGTATCATTTTTCCGGCGTTTTTGTCAAAGACGGAATGTTTTTTTCTCAAAGCCAAATAGAAAGTTTTGGCTGGGTTAATGGCGTTAAAAAAGATTTAGACAGCGTGATGCATGTCTTGATTCCGTCAGGAAAAGTAAAATTAAGCGCGCACGCCGTTGCAGAAAATAATAGGATGACAGTTTCGGGCCATTTTTCTTTAAGGGAGATGCCGTTAGGATTTCAGAATATAAAACAGGAAAATTCTTTAGCGTCTTCTTGGCAGGCCGCGATTTTAAATGCTGTATCGGATTGGGGCGTCGCGGGAGATGTCCGCTTTTCTTTTGCAACGACCTTGACGGATTTTCAGATCAACAAAATAAATTTTGAGGGTGATATTCAAAGACCTTAAAAATTTTTTTAAATTTTTGGGCTTGTAAAAGAAGTTGTTGTTGATAGAATTTTTTATGATAAAATACGTTCCGTTTTTGTTAGAGATATTTATTCTGCCTTTTTTCAACGTTATTAAAGTAAAAGTTTTCGGTATTTTTGACTTTTATTTTTTCTATTCCTTATGGTGGGTGTAGCTCAGTTGGTTAGAGTACAAGAATGTGGCTCTTGTGGTCGCGGGTTCGAATCCCGTCACCCACCCCATTTTTTATTTGAAGCATATAAAGCCTCCCAATCTGTAATAGAATCAACGCCTTGCGTCGGTTCTAACCGGTTGTGGAGGCTTTGTACGTCTGGGGCCACACGTTCGAACAAAGCGAGGCATTCATCGACCTGAAACCGCAGTTTCTTGCCCGACAGGACGAGGTTCGAACCTAAACACGAGAGAACATACCGCTTGTCATCCAACGTGCCCGTGTTGAACCGTTCTTGAGCCGTTTGAGCGAACATAAACGCCTTATCCGCCCGATCCAGCCACGTTTCAGCCCTTGCTTGCGTATCACCGATCAACTCCTCGTATTTCTGCTTTTCCTTTAACAGATCGTCTTTCTTCTTGGCGTATTCTTCCGGGCTGATCTCC